>JACCDN010416099.1_pt1 | contig 130033 bp, 101 predicted proteins | sample 7441691 | NCBI WGS metagenome assembly JACCDN01 (sample SAMN15323439, study PRJNA562643) | freshwater metagenome | isolation source: river surface water | place: USA:Blue River Watershed | collected 2017-08-16 | reverse complement strand
CCAAGTTCGAAGCGGAAGTGTATATTTTATCGAAAGAAGAAGGTGGTAGACACACCCCGTTTTTCAACGGTTACCGTCCACAGTTTTATTTTCGTACGACAGACGTCACGGGTGCCGTGACTTTGCCCGAGGGAGTGGAGATGGTGATGCCGGGTGATAACATCAAGATGGAAGTGCTGTTGATTGCACCTATCGCGATGGAAGACGGTGTGCGCTTTGCAATACGCGAAGGTGGTCGTACCGTGGGTGCTGGTGTAGTAGCGAAGGTGATTGAATAATTGTGTGTTGCAGCGCCTGCTGTTATGCTGTCGCCTCCTTGCGGGTTGATACGTGTTACAGCAGCGGTGCATTGGGTGCAACAGCAATAAATTAGCACACAGCAACGGGGTAAAAGGTCAGTAGCTCAATTGGCAGAGCGGCGGTCTCCAAAACCGCAGGTTGGGGGTTCGATTCCCTCCTGGCCTGCCAAGCATTATGCTACAGCAGAGAGAGAGAAGTTAGCCAGATGGCGACCGATGTAGACGAGATACAGACAAAATACGATGTTGCGAAGTGGTTATTGGCCACTTTATTGGTGCTGACAGGCATTCTGGGGAACGCGTATTTTTCTCAAGTAATGATGGGGATGCGGGTACTAGGCTGGTTGTTGTTGGTGGCTATGGCCGCCGCAATTGTTCTGCGTACGGCGAAGGGGCGCGAGTTTTTAGTTTTTTTACGTGAGGCACGGGTTGAGTTATACAAGGTAATTTGGCCCACACGACAAGAAACCATGCAAACCGCTATGGTGGTTATCGTGATTGTCTTGATTACGGGTGTCTTTTTGTGGGGTGTAGATACTGTCTTGTTGTGGATAGTAAGTCGCATCGCCGGTAATGGGGTTAGTTGATGTCAATGCAATGGTACGTCGTACATGCGTATTCAGGCTACGAAAATTACGTCAAGCGTTCGCTAGAAGAACGCATTGCGCGTTACGGTCTTACGGATAAATTTGGCGAAATTCTAGTGCCTACCGAAGAAGTCGTGGAGATGCGCGCTGGGCAAAAGCGTAAAAGCGAGCGGAAATTTTTCCCGGGTTATGTGTTGGTGCATTTAGAAATGAATGACGACACCTGGCATTTGGTGCGCAAGACGCCGCGGGTATTGGGCTTCATCGGTGGTACGAGTGATAAGCCGGCGCCGATTACGGATCGTGAAGCTGACGAAATTCTAAATCGCATTAAAGAAGGTGTTGATAAGCCTAAACCTAAGGTTCTCTTCGAAGTGGGTGAGGTCGTGCGTGTGGTAGATGGCCCGTTTGCTGATTTTAACGGGGTAGTCGAAGAAGTTAATTACGATAAAAACCGCTTACGTGTGGCCGTATTGATTTTTGGCCGTTCTACACCGGTAGACTTAGAGTTCGGGCAGGTCGAAAAGAGTTAACGCACCTCATGGTGGGGTGTTTTGTGTGTAGGTGCTATCGCGGTTGCTACGTGATGTGTGCCTTAGCGGGGAGCCTTAGCAGGCGTTAGTACCCAAAGGAGCAGAAATGGCAAAGAAAGTACAAGCTTATATCAAGCTTCAAGTGGCAGCGGGTGCTGCCAATCCCGCACCGCCAGTGGGCCCCGCATTGGGCCAGCATGGTGTCAACATCATGGAATTTTGCAAGGCATTTAATGCCAGAACACAAGACATGGAGAAAGGCTTGCCTACGCCGGTGGTGATTACCGTGTATAGCGATCGTAGTTTTACCTTCATCACTAAAACGCCACCCGCATCGGTTTTGTTACTCAAAGCATTGGGTTTGAAAAAAGGCAGCAGCACGCCGCATACCAACAAAGTGGGTAAGGTCACGCGCGCGCAACTGGAAGATGTTGCCAAGCAAAAAATGGTGGATTTGAATGCGACGAGTCTCGAAGCGGCGATGCGTATTATCGCGGGCAGTGCGCGTAGTATGGGTCTCGAGGTGGAGGACTAGTCATGGCAAAGTTATCAAAGCGTATGCGTATTTGCAAAGAAAGAGTAGTTCCCGGTCAGCAATATAAAGTGGACGACGCCATTGCGTTGTTGCAAGAGTTGGCGGCTGCGAGCAAGTTTGTTGAGTCAGTGGATGTGAGCATTAACTTGGGTGTTGATGCGCGTAAATCCGATCAAGTTGTGCGTGGTGCAACGGTGTTGCCACACGGTACCGGACGCCAGGTACGTGTTGCAGTTTTCACGCAAGAAGCCAATGCTGAAGCCGCGCGTCAAGCCGGTGCTGATCGCGTAGGCCTAGCAGATCTAGCGGATGAAGTGAAAGCCGGCAACATGCCGTTTGATGTGGTTATCGCGAGTCCTGATGCGATGGCTGTGGTTGGTCAGCTGGGACAAATCCTCGGCCCACGTGGTCTGATGCCAAACCCCAAAGTGGGCACGGTGACAATGGACGTTGCGGGCGCCGTGAAAAAAGTCAAAGCCGGGCAAGTGCGTTATCGTATTGATAAGGCCGGTATTGTGCATACCACCATCGGTAAAGTGAGTTTTAAACCAGAGCAATTGAAAGAAAACTTACAGGCTTTACTCATCGACATCAAAAAAGCGAAGCCTAGTGCTTCCAAGGGCATATACCTGCAGAAGGTTACGTTGTCGAGCACCATGGGACCTGGTTTACCCATAGAGGCATCGAGTATTGATGTTTAATGTGATGCGATTGCAAAAGTAATATTTTTGCAGCAAAGAATGAGGACAGACAAGTGGCACTAAGACTAGAAGACAAACAGACGATCGTGAAAGAGCTGTCGGCGGTTGCCAACCAGACTTTGGCGATTGTTGCTGCCGAGTACCGTGGCCTTAGCGGTGAGCAAATCACAAAATTGCGTGCGAATGCGCACAAGATGGGAGTGCATTTGCAAGTGGTACGTAACACGCTGGCTAACCGCGCTTTTGCGGGCACTGAATTTGAGTGTTTGCAACCGGCGTTGGTAGGGCCATTAATCTTGGCGTTTTCGCAAAACGATCCAGGTGCTGCGGCACGTTTATTTAGAGATTTTGCTAAAGAAAGTGATAAGTTGGTAGTCACGGCGGTAGCGATCGGTGGTCAGCTGTTGGCGGCCAATGAGCTTGCCAGCGTTGCTAATTTACCCACGCGTGATGAAGCGCTTGCGCGCCTGATGGCCGTGATGTTAGCGCCTATTACTAAATTAGTAAGAACACTGGCAGAGCCTACAGCGATGTTGGCGAGAACCTTGGCTGCGGTGCGTGACAAGAAAAGCGCGTGATCAAATCATGTGTGTTGTGTTGACTGCGTCAATGCAACGTATGTGCAGAGGGTACGTGTAGAAAGTGAAACAACGATTTATTTATTGAGGAGTAGGAAAGATGGCTGTTACCAGCGAAGAGATGTTAGAAACTATTGCGAACATGAGCGTGATGGATGTGGTTAAACTTGTTGAAGCAATGGAGAAGAAGTTTGGTGTTTCTGCTGCGGCTCCGGTAGCTGTCATGGCTGCTGCTGGCGGCGGACAAAGCGCCGAAGCGGTAGAAGAGCAAACCGAATTTGATGTGATTCTCAAGAGCTTCGGTGCCAATAAGGTAGCTGTCATCAAAGCAGTGCGCGGTATTACCGGACTTGGCTTGAAAGAAGCGAAAGATCTGGTCGAAGGCGTACCGTCTGCAGTGAAAGAAGCGGTTAACAAAGACGATGCAGCGAAATTCAAGAAAGAACTTGAAGAGTCCGGTGCGGAAGTTGAAATTAAGTAGTACCTGGATAACTTGGGTCTACCTTGCTTGGTAAAACATCCTTTGCTCAAGGCAGAGGATGTTTTACAAAGGGTTGTCTCTTGGTTACTTCGTGTAGCCGAGAGCTGTAATGAACGATCTGGTGAACCAATCACATCGAGAGAAAGTTGATGCAATATTCCTACACAGAAAGGCAGCGGTTACGTAAGGATTTCGCTAAAAGACCCGTGAGTATGGAGCCTAGTGTTCCTTACCTGTTGGGCATACAGATAGACTCGTACAGCGAGTTTCTGCAGGCGGGCCTAACGCATGAGCAGCGTGCGGATCAGGGATTACACGCGGCGTTTTTGTCCGTGTTTCCCATCGTGAGCTACACGGAGCATGCCGAGTTGCACTATGTAGGGTATCGTTTAAGTGAGCCAGCGTTTGATGTTAAAGAATGCCAGCTGCGTGGTTTAACTTACGCGGCACCGTTGCGCGTCATGGTGCGTTTGGTGATTTACGATAGAGAGGCGCCTGCCGGCAGTAAAGTCATCAAAGACGTCAAAGAACAAGAAGTCTATATGGGCGAAATGCCCTTGATGACAGACAGCGGTAGCTTCGTTGTCAACGGTACGGAACGTGTGGTGGTATCGCAGTTACATCGTTCGCCGGGTGTTTTCTTTGAGCATGACAAGGGTAAAACCCATTCCTCCGGTAAACTGTTATATTCGGCGCGCATCATACCATACCGTGGTTCTTGGCTGGATTTTGAATTTGATCCCAAAGACTGTGTGTTTGTACGTATCGATAGACGGCGCAAGTTGCCCGTCACTATTTTGTTACGTGCGTTGGGATACGACACCGCACAGATTCTGGAAATGTTTTTCGATACCAATACGTTTACCGTGCGTGGTGAGCGCTTTATTTTGAATTTGGTTCCCGAGTGGTTGCTGGGTGAGATACTCTCGTTCGATATCGTTGAACCCGATGGTGAAGTGTTGGTGGCTGCCGGTAGACGGGTGTCTGCGCGTCATGTGCGTAAGCTAGAAAAAATCGGCATGCAAGAGCTAGAGGTGCCGACCGATTATTTATTGGGTAAGGTCTTAGCCCATGCGATTGTTAACCAGGGCACGGGTGAAGTGCTTGTTGAAGCGAATACGGAAATCACAGAGGCGCTGTTAAACCAATTACGCGGCCATAAGATTACCGAATTTTCTACCTTGTATACCAACGATCTGAACCGCGGTGCTTATATTTCCGATACTTTACGCATTGATTCTGCCAACAGCCAACTCGAGGCATTGGTCGAAATCTATCGTATGATGCGTCCGGGCGAACCGCCTACCAAGGAATCCGCAGAAGCCTTATTCAAGGGCTTGTTCTTTGAACCAGAACGTTATGATTTGTCCGCTGTGGGACGCATGAAATTTAATCGTAGGGTTGGTCGTGAAGAGATTACCGGCCCCGGCGTGTTATCGAAAGAAGATATTGTCGCTGTTATTTACGTGTTGTTGGCTATCCGTAACGGTGAAGGTGAAGTGGATGATATCGACCACTTGGGGAATCGCCGTGTGCGCCGCGTGGGTGAAATGGCAGAGAACCAGTTCCGTGTTGGCTTAGTGCGTGTTGAGCGTGCGGTCAAGGATCGTTTGGCTTTGGCCGAGTCCGAAAATTTGATGCCACAAGACTTGATCAATGCCAAGCCCGTGTCAGCGGCGATCAAAGAGTTTTTTGGTTCTAGCCAGTTGTCGCAGTTTATGGATCAAAACAATCCCTTATCTGAAATTACCCACAAGCGCCGTGTGTCAGCCTTAGGCCCGGGTGGTTTGACACGTGAGCGTGCTGGTTTTGAAGTACGTGACGTGCATCCAACCCACTACGGTAGATTGTGCCCGATTGAAACGCCAGAAGGTCCGAACATTGGTCTGATCAATTCATTGGCTGTGTACGCGCGCATCAATTCGTATGGCTTTTTGGAAACACCTTATCGCAAAGTGGTGGATAATCGCATCACCGATGAAATCGTTTTTTTATCGGCTATCGAAGAAGGTACTTTTGTCATCGCGCAAGCGAGTGCGGCCCTTGACGAAAGCAATTGTTTGATCGATGGTTTGGTTTCTTGTAAGTACATGAATGAATTTACCATGATGCAGCACGACAAGGTGCAGTACATGGACGTATCGCCGCGCCAAATTGTGTCGGTGGCTGCCTCGTTAATTCCTTTCTTAGAACACGATGACGCGAACCGTGCCTTAATGGGGTCTAACATGCAACGGCAGGCGGTGCCTACTTTGCGTGCCGAAAAACCGTTAGTGGGTACGGGTATCGAACGCGTAGTTGCGATCGATTCTAAAGTAACGGTGGCCGCAACACGTTCCGGTATTGTGGATTCCGTGGATGCTAGCCGTATCGTGATTCGCGTGAATGAAGAAGAGACCACGGCGGATGAAGCGGGTGTGGATATTTATACGCTGACCAAGTACATGCGTTCCAACCACAATACGTGTATCAATCAACGGCCGTTGGTGAAAAAAGGCGACATCATAAGACGTGGTGACGTGTTGGCCGATGGTTCGTCCACGGATATGGGTGAGTTGGCATTGGGGCAAAACCTATTGGTTGCCTTCATGCCGTGGAATGGCTATAACTTCGAAGATTCTATTTTAATTTCTGAACGCTTAGTGGAAGAAGATCGTTTCACCAGCATTCACATTGAAGAGTTAACCTGTGTCGCGCGTGATACCAAACTGGGGCCCGAAGAAATTTCTGCGGATATCCCGAATGTCGGTGAAGGCGCACTGTCGAAGTTAGACACAGCAGGTATCGTTTATGTTGGCGCTGAGGTGACGGCGGGCGATATTTTAGTGGGTAAAGTGACGCCTAAAGGCGAAACCCAATTAACCCCCGAGGAAAAATTATTACGCGCTATCTTTGGTGAAAAAGCCTCTGACGTAAAAGACAGTTCCTTGCGTGTGCCCAATGGCATGGTTGGTACGGTCATTGACGTGCGCGTGTTTACGCGTGATGGTGTCGATAAAGATGCACGTGCATTGCAAATCGAGTCGGCTGAAATTGTTAAAATCAAAAAAGACTTAACCGATGAATTGCGCATCCGCGAGAGCGATGTATACAGTCGTTTGCACGCGCTGTTGTTGGGTAAAGAAGTAATGAAAGCACCGAATCACCTGAAACCAGGCAGTGTGATTACGGAAGAATACTTGGCTGCATTGCCACACGAGCGTTGGTTTGCGATCAGCTTGCGTGATGACGCCATTAATCATCAGTTAGAATTGTCGCAAACACAGTTACATGCGTTGCGTGAAGATTTTGAGAAGCGCCTGGCGGCTAAGCGTAAAAAGCTTAAGCAAGGTGATGATCTGGCGCCTGGCGTATTGAAAATAGTGAAAGTCTACATGGCGGTTAAGCGTCGTGTACAAGCCGGTGATAAGATGGCGGGCCGACACGGTAACAAGGGTGTGGTCTCGTCTATCGTACCGGTAGAAGACATGCCGTATTTAGCCGATGGTACGCCGGTCGATATCGTCTTAAACCCGTTGGGCGTACCTTCGCGTATGAACATCGGACAAGTATTAGAAACTCACTTAGGCTGGGCGGCCAAGGGTTTGGGATTGAAAATCGGTAACTTGCTGCGTGAGCAGACGGATATTGCCACTCTCCGTGCCACCTTAGAGAAAATTTATAATTCCGGGGAGACGCGTAAAACCGATTTAGATAGCTTGTCAGACGAAGAAATTTACGTATTAGCGAATAACTTGCGCGACGGTGTACCGGTGTCCACACCGGTGTTTGACGGCGCCAAGGAAGAAGAAATCAAAGCCTTTTTACGTTTGGCTAACTTACCCGAAACGGGACAAACTCGTTTGGTAGATGGTCGCACGGGCACGCCGTTTGAGCGCGATGTGACGGTAGGTTACATGTATATGTTGAAGTTAAACCACTTGGTAGATGACAAGATGCATGCGCGTTCTACCGGATCCTACAGTCTAGTGACACAACAACCGCTGGGTGGTAAGGCGCAGTTTGGTGGGCAGCGTTTCGGTGAAATGGAAGTATGGGCATTGGAAGCATACGGTGCCGCGTATACCTTGCAAGAGATGCTTACCGTCAAATCAGACGATGTCAACGGTAGAACGAAGATGTATAAAAACATTGTCGACGGTGATCATCGTATGGAAGCTGGTATGCCGGAATCCTTTAATGTGTTGATTAAGGAAATTCGTTCTTTGGGTATCGATATCGATCTGGAGCACGACTCTTAACGAGTGAAAGTGAGGTCCATGAATTCAGTCTAGGTTGAATTGATGGTGAGGTAGTTTAGGAATGGCCCGTTATCCAAGTTGGGAGTACTAACTTGAAAGATTTAATAAACCTGATCAAGCAGCAACAGTTACAAGAGTTCGATGCAATTCGCATTGGTTTGGCGTCACCGGAAATGATCCGTTCGTGGTCTTACGGCGAAGTGAAAAAGCCGGAAACCATTAACTATCGCACGTTTAAACCGGAGCGAGACGGATTGTTCTGCGCTAAGATATTTGGTCCGATCAAAGACTACGAGTGTTTGTGTGGCAAGTACAAACGCCTCAAACACCGTGGGGTCATTTGTGAAAAGTGCGGCGTAGAAGTGACGCTGGCGCGGGTACGGCGTGAGCGCATGGGGCATATCGAATTAGCCAGTCCCGTTGCACACATCTGGTTTTTAAAATCATTGCCCTCACGCATCGGTTTGATGCTGGATATGACCTTGCGCGACATAGAGCGCGTGTTGTACTTTGAAGCATTCGTGGTGATCGATCCAGGTTTGACTGACTTACAGCGTGGACAGCTGTTATCAGACGATGCTTATTTAGAAGCGGTGGAACAACACGGTGATGATTTCGTTGCTAAGATGGGTGCAGAAGCCATCCAAGAATTGCTACGTACCTTGGACATCAAGCAAGAGATAGAAGACATTCGTGGCGAGTTACCGGTGACGAGCTCTGAAACCAAACTCAAGCGTTTGGCTAAGCGCCTCAAATTATTGGAATCTTTCTCGGATTCGGGTAACAGCCCCGAATGGATGATTTTTTCTGTGTTACCGGTGTTACCACCCGACTTAAGGCCTTTAGTGCCGTTGGATGGCGGTCGTTTTGCGACATCCGATTTGAATGATTTGTATCGCCGCGTGATTAACCGCAACAACCGTTTGAAACGCCTACTCGATCTGAATGCACCCGATATCATTGTGCGTAACGAAAAACGCATGCTACAAGAAGCAGTGGATGCATTGCTGGATAACGGACGGCGCGGTCGCGCGATCACCGGTTCTAACAAGCGTCCCCTCAAATCCTTAGCGGATATGATCAAGGGTAAACAAGGGCGTTTCCGCCAGAATTTGTTGGGCAAACGGGTGGATTACTCCGGTCGTTCGGTCATCGTGGTCGGCCCTACCTTAAAGCTGCACCAGTGCGGCTTACCCAAGAAGATGGCGCTGGAATTATTCAAGCCGTTTATCTTCAGTAAATTACAGTTCCGTGGTTTGGCGACGACGATCAAAGCGGCCAAGAAGATGGTTGAACGTGAAGAAGCGGTCGTATGGGATATTTTAGAAGAAGTCATTCGTGAACATCCGGTCTTACTCAATCGCGCGCCTACCTTGCACCGTTTGGGTATACAAGCCTTCGAACCCGTGTTGATTGAAGGTAAAGCCATACAATTGCATCCTTTGGTGTGTACGGCCTATAACGCCGACTTTGACGGGGATCAAATGGCGATTCACGTGCCGCTGACCATTGAGGCCCAGCTAGAGGCACGTTCGTTGATGATGGCCACCAACAACGTATTGTCTCCTGCTAACGGTGAACCCGTCATTGTGCCGACGCAGGACGTGGTATTGGGTTTATATTACATGTCACGTGAGCGGATCAACGCGAAGGGCGAGGGCATGTGCTTCAGTGATGTGTCTGAAGTGCACCGTGCCTATGAATCCGGTTTAATCGAGGTGCACGCCAAAGTGCGTGTGCGCATGCCATTGGCCATGGTGGAAGGTACGATTGAAGTTGCCGGTAGTGAAAGCAGTGATACGGTGATCGTGGATACCACGGTAGGTCGTGCCTTGCTATCCGAGATTTTGCCGCAAGGCTTGCCGTTTAGCGTATTCAACCGCACCTTAACCAAGAAGGTAATGTCTAATTTAGTGAACGAAGCGTACCGTCGTGTGGGCTTAAAGGCAGCGGTTATTTTCGCGGATCACTTGATGTATACCGGCTATTTCTATGCCACGCGTTCCGGTGCGTCTATCGGTATCAATGATTTAGAGATCCCACCGGAAAAGGCGGAAATTATTGGTAAAGCCGAAGAAGAAGTCAAAGAAATTGCCGCGCAGTACGCGTCCGGTTTGGTGACTTACGGTGAGCGCTATAACAAGGTCGTGGATATTTGGTCTAGAACCAATGATCAAGTGGCCAAGGCGATGATGGAACGTTTGTCTAAAGACACTGTGGTGGATGCAGCGGGTAATACTGTGTTGCAAGAGTCATTTAACTCCATCTACATGATGGCTGACTCCGGTGCGAGAGGATCGGCCGCGCAGATTCGCCAATTAGCCGGTATGCGGGGTTTGATGGCCAAGCCGGATGGCTCGATCATCGAAACGCCTATTACCGCTAACTTCCGTGAAGGCTTGGACGTATTACAATACTTTATTTCTACCCACGGTGCGCGTAAGGGTTTAGCGGACACGGCACTCAAGACCGCTAACTCCGGGTATTTGACCCGTCGTTTGGTCGACGTCGCCCAAGACTTAGTGGTGTTAGAGCAAGACTGTGGTACGCAAAAGGGTTTAGTCATGGTTCCGCTGATTGAAGGCGGTGATGTGGTCGAAGCCTTGCGTGAGCGCGTGTTGGGTAGAATCGTCGTCGACGACGTGTGTGTGCCAGGCACCGATGAAGTGTTGGTGGCAGCCGGCACGATGCTCGATGAAGACAATGTCGATGTTTTGGAAAAATCCGGTATCGATCAATTGATGGTGCGTTCAGCCATTACCTGTGAAGCCCGTTACGGTGTGTGCGCAGCGTGTTATGGCCGTGATTTAGCCCGTGGTCATAGGGTCAACGTGGGTGAAGCCGTCGGCGTCATCGCAGCGCAGTCCATCGGTGAGCCGGGAACCCAGCTGACGATGCGTACCTTCCACATCGGTGGTGCCGCCTCGCGTGCAACCGCCGTGAATAATGTGCAGCCCAAAAACAAGGGTAAGTTACGCCTACATAACGTTAAGTTGGTGACTAACAGTGACGGTAAAGCGATTTCCGTATCGCGTTCCGGTGAATTAGCGTTAGTGGATGAGCAGGGCCGTGAACGTGAACGCTATAAGATCCCTTACGGTGCGGTGTTGATGATCGCAGAAGGGCAAGAGATCAATGCGGGACAGACCTTAGCGCACTGGGATCCACATACCCATCCTATTATTACGGAAGTCGCGGGACATCTGAAATTTGTCGACATGATCGAAGGTGTGACCATGAATCGCCAAACCGATGAAATGACCGGTTTGAGCAGCATCGTGATCACGGACAGCAAGCAGCGTGGGGCCGGTGGTAGAGAGCTGCGTCCTATGGTGAAGTTGTTGGATGTGCAAGGTAATGATCTGTGTTTGGCGGGTACATCGGTACCGGCGCACTATTACCTAACCTCCAGTACTATTTTAAATATTGAAGACGGTACCTCGGTGAACGTCGGTGATGTCATTGCGCGTATGCCGCAAGAGAGCAGTAAGACCCGCGATATTACCGGTGGTTTGCCGCGTGTTGCCGATTTATTCGAAGCGCGTAAGCCTAAAGATCCGGCGATTTTGGCCGAAATCAGCGGCGTGATCAGCTTTGGCAAAGAAACCAAAGGCAAGCGCCGCTTGATCATTAACGGTAACGACGGACAACGTCACGAAGAGTTGATTCCGAAGTGGCGTCAGGTCACGGTGTTTGAAGGTGAAAACGTCGAGCGCGGTGAAATCATCGCCGACGGTCCGTTAGATCCGCATGACATCCTGCGTTTGTTGGGTGCCACGCAATTGTCTAACTACATCGTCAATGAAATTCAGGACGTGTATCGCTTACAAGGCGTGCGCATCAACGATAAACATATCGAAGTGATCATTCGCCAGATGTTGCGTAAGTGCCGTATCTTGAATGCGGGTGATACCTTATTCTTGTTAGACGAACAAGTCGAAGAGTGGCGTGTACGTGAAGCCAATGAGCGTATGCTAGCAGAAGATAAACTGCCTGCGCGCATAGAAACCTTGTTGTTGGGTATCACCAAGGCGTCATTGGCCACCGAGTCGTTTATTTCTGCGGCGTCGTTCCAAGAAACCACGCGTGTGCTTACCGAAGCGGCGGTGTGTGGTAAACGCGACAATTTGCGCGGCCTCAAAGAAAATGTGATTGTCGGACGTTTGATTCCAGCCGGAACCGGCTTGGCGTATCACAATGAGCGTAGACATAAGCAATTGGCCAAGCAAGCTGAGCAGCAACAAAAAGCCAGCGGTGTTAGCAACGTAGTCACGGCAGAAGATGTAGAACAAGCGTTGAGTGAAGCGCTGAATTCTTCGTCCGCTTCCTCTGGCGATGCTGCATAAGCGGCTGTCGTTTTGTTCTTCGTGGTGGTGCGTTGCGCACCACCCATGTCATCCCGATCGAAGTGAGGGATCCCAGGAATGTTTGTACAGTGTTGTTAGTGAGGACGTGCCACGACATCCCTCGTTACACTCGGGATCTGATGCTTCCCCACGAATATTTAACGTAACCGATTGATAAACCTAAATTTCATATAATGCGTGGGGATATATCAGCGGAGGAGACCCGCGGTCGTTTCGAATGGGTGAACGCGCGATCAATCGTCGCCAGTCATCTCAATATCTGTCTTGCTTTTCCGACAAGAATACGTTAAATTTCATGCTCATTTTTATGCACGAGGTTTTACCGTATCATGCAAATTATCTCTTAACTTTGCCTTGCGCGGGGCGCTGATTAGCAAAAATCAACCCATTAAGAGATACACATGTTACACAAACCCATTCAATGTCACGACATCAGTCTGTCGTTTGCCCACAAGATTTGCTTTGAAAATTTCAGTACGCAGATTCTGCACGGCAGTCGTATCGCAATTATTGGGCGTAACGGCAGCGGAAAATCGCACTTATTGAACTTGCTACGCGGCACAATCTCACCCAGCAGTGGTAGTGTCACACGACCGGCGGATGTACGTATTGGCTATATTCCCCAAGTCATCGCAGATAACGAGCACTTGAGTGGTGGTCAGCGTGTGCAAGCGGCACTGAACCAAGCCCTCAGTGCCCAGCCCAATGTGTTATTGTTGGATGAACCCACCAATCATCTTGACGTGCACCACAAAAAATCCTTGTTACGTATGCTGCGCGCTTATACCGGCACCCTGATTGTAGTGTCACACGATCTGGAACTGCTGCACAATGACATGACTACGCTATGGCACATCGATAACGCGCGCATTGCGGTTTTTCGCGGTAATTATGTGGATTACATGCGCGAGTGTGATAGGCAACGGCTGAGTTTGGCACAGGAGTTAGTGCAACTTAAACAACAGAAAAAAGCGCTGCATCTGGCCTTGATGCAGGAACAGACGCGGGCCGCAAAAAGTCGAACCCAGGGTGAAAAAAGTATAGCTCAGCGTAAATGGCCCACCGTTGTCAGTCGCGCCAAGGCACACAATGCACAGCAAACATCGGGCCACAAAAAACGTCAAATTCAGGATAAAAAGCACAGCATCACGACGCAATTGGCGGAGTTGCCAGTGGTGGAGAGCATCGTTCCCACTTTTAATTTGCACGGTGCCGCTTCCCACCAACACCGTGTGTTGGTCTCGATCAGTGAAGGCAGTGTCGCTTATCGTGAAGATCACCCGGTACTGCGTGCGTTATATCTCACGCTGGCCGCCGGTGAGCGCATCGCGCTCATCGGTGACAACGGCAGTGGCAAATCGACGTTGCTCAAAGCGTTAATGGGGCAGGCCGTGCGTAGCGGGGAATGGCAAGTGCCAGCGTTGCATGCGCTGGGTTATCTGGATCAGCATTATCAAACTCTGGTTGCCCAGCACTCGGTGTGGCAGAATTTGCAAGCATTAGTGCCTAGCTGGCCCGATATCAACATTCGCCGTCACCTCAACGATTTTCTATTTCGCCAACCCGAGGAAATCAATGCTTTGGTCTCCACCTTATCCGGCGGTGAAAAAGCCCGCTTAGCGTTGGCGCAAATCGCTGCGGCCACACCGCAACTGCTGCTCTTAGACGAGGTCACCAACAACCTGGATTTAGTCACGCGCGCGCACGTCATTACGGTACTGCAGAAATATCCCGGTAGCCTGATCGTCATCGCGCATGACCGTGATTTTTTGCAGGCTATTAACATAGAACGGTTTTATCACATTAAAGACGGTGTACTTATAGCCGATTAAAAATAGAAGTTAGTTTACAGCGCTTAACTCATTCGCTAGCGGTATATACCCATTACACTTCAAAACGCAAAAAGCGCATTTTAAAGTGCAACGGGTATATTCAGCAAAGTTACAAATAATCTGTAGTTTCTCCTGTTAATGAATCTGATGGGGTATGCCAAGCCTAGGCAGAATTCTCCGCTCATATCGGTATTTTCCTTATGGTTTGTCTCAAGCATTTTCCCTTGCTGCCGATAAGCCTAACAGGGATGGCTCGCTATGGATTGTACGTGGCGAAGAGGAGAATAAAACAATGACAGGACGATGCCGCAGCGCAGGTGGGATGGGTGCTATGCACATACCACACAGTCAGCAAGCAGGTTCTAGCTTGATTGAAATCTTAGTCACGATACTCATTTTATCGGTTGGTCTATTGGGATTGGCTGCCTTGCAAACCAATGCCTTGCGTTTTAATCAAGATGCGTACCAGCGCATGGTGGCTTCACAGCAAGCGGATAATATGCTCGATCGTATGAATGCCAATGCCGTTGGTATCAGCAGCGGGTTGTACAATAGCGTGAGTGGCATAGGCACCAATCCTAGTTGCACAACGGTATGCACGCCCCAGCAAATGGCACAACGCGATAGTTTTGAATGGAACACCCAGAATCAGCAGCTATTGCCGAGCGGGCAGGGTACGGTAACGATGCAAAATAACGTGTATCGCGTGACGGTGTATTGGGATGCCAGACGCACGGGTGCTACGGGCTTAGGCTGTAGTGGTAATCCGGCCGTGGATTTAAATTGTTTGCGTGTCGATCTCAGATTGTAAGTCACGAGTCACTATTCAGCATTTTGCTGAATAGTGACAGTCACGCGTGTAATGTAAGCGATAAGCGGTTGCTTCCGCTGTTGCACTAAAGGATTCAGCCACACAATAACCTACGACGGCAGCTAATGTATTATCGATGTATAACAAGGGAATGCTCGCGCGTAGCCAGGGTGGAATACCCCATTCTTGATAGAGTTTTTTCAATGAATGTAGGCCATGGCGATAGGCGGGTCTAATACTTTCACCGCCGCTGCGAAAACGCAATTCACACGATCGGCCATGGACGTAGTCTTGAGCCAAACCCTCACCTTGGGTAAGCGTCGTGTGCACGGTGCCGTTGTGTGGAATGTGCAGCGGGTGAGACAGATTCCATGGGATGTGCTGCGTAAGGCTAGTGTTTGGGTGGGCTTCACCCAGGTAGAGATCATCGCGGTAACGGCGTATGAGACTGATCATAGGTTTGGGTTGGGTGACCGTCCAGCGGAAATTTGGCGCAGCATCGGGACGTGCTTGCAATACCGTGTGATACAACAGTTTAAGTTGACGCTCGCTCAGGGCAAGATAACCGCGTTGCTCCATCCAGCGCCGCAGCACGTGTTGACAACGTGGCAATGACAGGGCCAATAAGCCGCGCACCGACAATGTACCGGCACAGCTGCCTGCTACTGTCTGCATATCTTCTGTTGCCACTTCATCTAGGATCAATTGGGCCTGTGCGCATAATGCGGCGGTGCGTGCGATATGTCGTGGTGCCTCAGGCCAGCGTTGGGTGAGTGGTGTGAGAATGCGATGACGGATGTAATTACGTGCAAAGCGAGTGTCGTGATTACTGTCGTCTTCTATCCATTGCAGACCGTGTTGTGTAGCATATTGCAGCAATACGCTGCGGGATACCGCTAAGAGTGGACGGCGCAATTGCGCGTTGCCCAGCGCGCGTTGGGTGGGCATGCTGGCTAAGCCACGGATCCCTGTTCCGCGCATTAAACGTAGCAACATTGTTTCTGCTTGATCATCACAATGGTGTGCCATCAAGACGTAATCACCGGCCTGTACGTACGTGCGCAATGCCGCGTAGCGTGCCGCACGCGCCGCTGCTTCGAGTCCATGACCTTGCGGATCGACGTTAACACGGTGCGACTGGTAAGCGATGTGCAGCGTGGCGCAGACACGCGCACAATGTTCGTCCCATGTCTGTGCGTGAGGATGTAGGCCATGATTAATGTGCACAGCGCCTAGTTGCCAGCTTGGGCGTAGGCGTTGGTGGTACCATTGCAGCGCATGCAAGAGTACGTGCGAGTCTACCCCACCACTGTAGGCAACCCACAGTCGTGCGTCTGCGGGGATATCGCCTAGGCTTTGCGCAAGCGCAGCCTGCACTACCTGCCGCGCAGCGGCTCCCTTGCTATGATGTGGATGATTTATTGGCATTGTTAATTGTTTTTCATCTACGCTATTGTTCTTGCAGTCAAAATCGATTAACGTAAAGCTGGTTTCAATCTAACAAAAGGAAAGGAAGATGGCCATACAAAATTCCGTTATTTCATCATGTAAATCATTGGGTGTAGCGTTAGGCGTAAGTTTGCTACTCAGCGTCTCAGGCGTGCAGATGGCGCAAGCTAATTCGCACGGTGGGACTGCTGGGAAGCAAGCACATGGCGGCTATAAAATTGCCGATAACCACGAAGCCGCCGCAGGTGATGCAGCAACGACAGAAGCAGCTAAGTGTGCTGAAGGCGATGCAGAGTGCGCCAAGAAGGCTGAAGAGCATTCTGGTGAGCACAGCGAGCACCACGAGTAGTTTTGTAACGCCATTAGCGGGGAAGTTTTTCCCCGCTAATGGCGTTTGTTGTAATGCAATAAATCTGATATCGACACGTGTCATCTTTAACACCGCAACGAAAGCCCCTATCATCCCGAAGTGAGGGATCTTTCTAATGGATGTCGTCCCGAACATCGCAACGCGATGGAGGGATCTCGTGGTGGTTGTATGGTGTTATTAGTAAGTATACGCTACTCGCACCAGAACCTCGTTGTACTCGGGATGACACGAGAGGAAGCGATTTTTCGCTACGCGCTGAATGATATTCCGTTGTGCATGTTGGTTTACAGCACGACGCTTAATTGGGAGATATGCAATGCACAAAGTGCATAGGTTGTTATGCTACTGCCAATGGATTGTGCACAAAGTTAATTTGTTTGATGGCTTAGCGCCCCTGCTGATTCGCTTGTATTTGGCGCCGGTGTTTTGGTTGGCGGGCATGCAAAAATGGCAACACATGGAAAGCACCATCGCGTGGTTTGCCAATCCAATCTGGGGTTTTGGTTTTGCTTTTCCGACGGTTCTCGCTTATTTTCTTGCTGTCTTAGAAGTAGCGGGTGCTATTTCATTGTTGTTGGGTCTGGCTGTACGTTGGTTTAGCATACCGTTGCTCGTTACGATTCTGAGTGTTGGCTTGCTGGCACCGTGGAATAACGGTTGGCATGCGGTGACGCAGTCTCATGCGTTAGTGGGGCAGCACCACGGCCAGAATTTTTTAATGTGGCTAGAGAACACGCCTCTGGCGCAACAGCCCTATATCACTGCGTTGAGTAAGCCGGCCATTTTACAAAACGGTGTGGAGTTTTCCGTGGTTTATTTTATCTTGTTGTTTACCTTGTTTTTTATTGGCGCTGGGCGCTATGTCAGTTGTGATTATTGGTTGATGCGTGGTTATCGACAAAAACTGTCATTGCAGTGGCGAGCGTAGCCGTGTCGTTCCTATTGGATCCTCGCATAGAGGCGGAAACAACGTTGTTGGTACGTTGGCCGTTGTCGTTGGTGTTGCTCAAGCAGGACGCCACGTATCCTTGGCTGATCGTGGTGCCACAGGTCGTTGCCATACAGGAAATTTATCAATTACAGGCACCACAGCGTCACCAATTGATGGATGAGATTGCTCGCCTATCTTGTGTCATGCACGGTTATTTCCAGCCGGATAAGCTCAATGTCGCCAATCTGGGTAATCAGGTGGCGCAATTACATATACACGTGGTGGCGCGTTTTATCGGTGATCCGTTGTGGCCGCAGGGTATTTGGCAAGTGGCCCATCAAGCGCGGCCTTACCCGGATACGCAGTGGACGTCGTTGTGCACAGACTTACGCGCGTTGTTGCAATGAACTATCGTCATCTGTATCACGCGGGGAATTTTGCCGATGTCGTTAAACACGTCGTGTTGCTTGCGACACTGACTGCATTGCAACGTAAAGCAACGGGCTATTGTTATGTCGATACACATGCGGGGTCGGGTTTATATCAGCTAGACAGTGTGGCGGCGCAAAAGACCCAGGAATACCAGCGTGGCGTTGCTCTGTTGTTGGCGCAGGATGCGACATCATTACCTGCGGTTGTGCAGCGTTATCTTGCGTTGGTGCGTGACTATAACCCGCAGGCTGAATTGGTGTGTTACCCGGGTTCACCGTTACTGGCGCGTGCGGTAGCACGTGCGCAAGATAGGCTGTTGTTGTGTGAGTTGCAACCCGCAGAGTTAGTGAAGCTCAAACAACAGTTTGCACGCGATAAGCAAGTCGCGGTACACCACTACAATGGTTATCAGGCGCTTAAAGCCTTTTTACCACCGCGCGAGCAGCGTGGTGTGGTGTTGATTGATCCGCCGTTTGAGGCGCAGGATGAATTTACGCAAATCAGCCAAGGACTCGCCGTGGCGCTAAAACAGTGGCCTAATGGTGTGTATGTTCTATGGTATCCGTGCAAAGAAGCGCGGCAGGTCGCGCAGTTTCAGCGTCAGTTAGCGCACTTAGCCGTATCCCATGTCCATGTCGAATTTGCGCTGCTCGAGTCTCTTACCGCACAGTTAACGGCGTGTGGGGTTACTCTCATTAATCCACCCTGGCAGTTAAGCGAGGCATTGGATCGCGATGTCTTACCGTGTTTGGCCCAGGTGTTACACGCACGCTATCAGATGTCGAACGTGCTGGTTTGATGCCGTGCAGCGCGCGTTCCGGCAGAGGATTGTATTACACTTCTATATTACGTAAACTACGTATCTTAACAGTGTAACGTAAAAGGTGTAATCATGCCCCACGATTATTTTCCGTCGAAATTGGCGCAAGGCGTGCAGTTTTGTAATCGTGCGCAAGAAAAAGCGTTGTTACATGAAAACATCGCCAGCGCGCGACATACGGTGTTGATCGCGCCCAGGCGCTACGGTAAATCTAGCTTGGTGCTGAAGGTGGTGGCTGAATCCAGCGTGCCACTGGCCTCTATTGATCTGTTTTTAGCCCATGATGACAGGGCCATTACCAAACGAATTTTGCTGGGAATTGGACAAGCCATTTCCCACCTGATGCCACTGGAACAAAAAGTATTGGCAAAGTTACAGAGTCTGTTTAATCACTTTAGAGTGTCGCTCACCGCGGCGGGGTTTAGTCTGGATGCGTCGGTCGCCACGGCGGGTTTTGATCCGGTCGATCAAGTATTCAGTAGTTTGCGTGGTTTGGCGGAGTTAGCCAAGCAAAAAAATAAAAAAGTCATTATTTTCATGGATGAGTTTCAAGACATCCGAGAAGCCCATAGTTCCAAGTCAATCCAGGGTGCTATTCGGCATGTTGCACAAGACACCGCGCATCTGGTGTTTATTTTTTCCGGCAGCAATCGGCGCTTATTGCTGGAATTGTTTGATGATAAATCCAAGCCGTTGTATATGCTGTGCGATATGATGCACCTCGAGCGCATGGCCTCCCGTGATTATTTGCCTCACCTACAAAAGTTAGCGAAAAAAAAATGGGGTAAGTCGCTGCCTGTGCAGGTATTCCATAAAATCATGGCACTGACGGAGTTGCATCCCTACTATGTTAATTTACTGTGTCACACGCTGTGGCTGCGTGCGCAGAGTCCGCAGATCGATGATGTGTTTGCTTGCTGGCAGGATTGTTATGACACGCATGAAGATAGGCTCATCGCTGATCTGGATAAACTAACTGCCAAGCAGCAAGATATCTTAAAGGCGTTGGCGCTGCATCCGTCGGTTGAGCCCACGGGACACGGATTTGTGAGCGCCGCAAAAATACCGGCATCGACGATTAACCAAACTATCAGAGTATTATTGAATAGAGATATGGTGTACAAAGTAAAACGTCTGGATGATGCCTTGCCGCACTTACAGCACAATCAACTGCGTGTACTGGATCCGCTGCTGGCTTACGCGCTGCAGAAATACGCCTAAAAGCGCGTTATACCCGCGGTGTGGCGTTGTCTTGTAGGCTTTGACGTAACGCCGCGAATATCTTGTTATTAGCTGCCACGATGTTGCCTGAGTGTAAGAAGTCGTCTTGTCCAGCGAAGTCACTGACTAAGCCACCGGCTTCGATGATGAGTAAGGCACCTGCGGCGATGTCCCAGGATTTTAAACTGCCTTCCCAAAAACCATCTAAGCGTCCTGCGGCAACATAGGCGAGATCCAGGGAGGCACAACCACTGCGTCGAATGTCGCTGATTGCTGGGCACAGTGTTTGTAGGTGGCTTAAATATGCGGGGTATGTTTCACGGTGACGGAAGGGAAAGCCAGTACCCAATAAGGCCTCGTGTAAGTAGGTGGCTTTGCTGACGCGCAGTCGGCGATCATTCATGCGTGCGCCACCACCGCGGCTGGCACTGAATAATTCTTCACGTAAGGGGTCATAGACCAAGCCGTGTTCCAAGCGTCCGCGGTATTGTACCGCAATGGAAATCGCGAAATGCGGTAAGCCGTGTAAGTAATTTTGCGTGCCGTCTAGGGGATCGATAATCCATAAGTATTCGTCGGTGTCACGGCCGATGTACCCGGCTTCTTCGCTCAGAATAGCGTGAGAGGGGTAGGCCTGGCGTAGTGTGTCGATAATGATTTTTTCTGCCTGTAAGTCAACTTCACTGACGAAGTCATTGGGACTCTTTTCGCTGATCTGTAGGGTATCCAAACGGTCTAAATGGCGGATGATGATCTTAGCGGCTTTGCGTGCGGCAGTGAACGCCGTGTTTAATAGGGCATGCATAGTGTGTTTATCCAGTATAAGGGTAGGGCAGCATAGCAAAAAAACGGCGCGCACTAAAGGGAAAAATGCGCCGAGGTTGTGGGTGGAGCTGCATCTCCACGAATTATACGAGTATTAGCGAGTATTAGGCCAGCTCAACTTCATCGTTCACCCCCTCGCAACGTTGATTGGGGGTGGGGGAGTTAGTCACCCTTGCCGGCGAGCAAGGCTTTGCTTTGTTGCCACAAGCGGTCTAATTGCTCCAGCGACAGTGCGTGTAAATCCAGCTGTTGTTGCTTGGCGAGTTGTTCTACCTGGTGAAAACGTTGCATGAATTTGCGGTTGCTACGTAACAAGGCTTGTTCGGGATCGACACCCAAGTGGCGTGCCAGGTTTACATAGGTAAACAGCACGTCGCCTAATTCTTCTAGGATGTGTTGTGGATCACCCGACGCGATGGCGGCGTGTAATTCTTGTTGTTCTTCGTCACATTTTTCTAAGACAGGTTGGATGTCTGGCCAATCAAAACCGCTGTGTGCCGCACGTTGTTGTATTTTCTTCGCATAGAGTAAGGCAGGCAGTGTGCTTGCAATATCCGCGAAGCTGTCATCCTGTGGTGTGCGTTGTTTGGCTTTGATGGCTTCCCATTGCTGCACGGCTGCGGTGGCACTGATAGCGGTGTTGTCATGCAGGTGTGGTTTGCGCTGCAGTTGTTTTTGGATGCAGAGTTGTTCGACGGTGTTTAAGTCAAACCAATCCTGTTCCGCTGCGATCTGGCAGTAGAACGCAATCTGTAGGAGTAAATCGGCTAATTCGTGCGGCAGGGCATGAATGTCGTGTTGTTCGATGGCCGCAATGACTTCATAGACTTCTTCTAAAGTATAAGGTACCAGACTAGTGAGGGTTTGGGCGCGGCTCCATGGGCAACCGTGTTCGGGATCCCGCAAGCGTTGCAGGAGTTGTTGTAATGCCGTCAGGCTGGACGCAGGGCTCATTTTAGGCATGACGTTTTACCTGCAAGATGGGGGGTAATTGTTGCAGACGATTTAATAAGCGGCTTAAGGTACTCAAGTCATGCACCGAAATAGTTAAATAAATATCGATGATATTCACTTCTTTATCGATACGATTTTTTAATGTCAGCACGGGGATTTTTTCTGTTTTAAGGTAGTCGGATATTTTACGTAAGACATCGGCATGATTCTGTGCTTGCAAATAAATAGTAACCGGGTAGCTCTGCGCCTGTTTATGTTGCCATGCAACGTGCATGAAGCGTTGTTGTTGTTCCTCTGTGGCATGCAATATGTTGTCGCAGTCTTGGCGGTGAATAGAGACGCCGCGGCCTAAGGTGATAAAGCCGATAATGGCGTCACCCGGAATAGGATTACAGCATTTTGCAATGTGTGTAAGTAGGCTACCCACTCCCTCAATACTGATGCCGTCAGCACTGGTGGTAGCATGCACGCGTAGCGGCGGCGCCAACGGGGGGAGAACTGGGGCATTATCGTGCTGCGGCTGTAGCAATTGACCGGTGTGAATGATCTGTGAAATACGCAAGTCACCGCAGCCCAGCGCGGCGAGTAAATCACGTTCACTGCGTAAATTATATTTGTTAGCAATGGCAGCGAGATCGAGTGAGCGGATGTTTAAACGTTTGCATTCTTGTTCCAACAATTGCGCGCCCGCCGCGTGATTTTGTTCGAAGTTCTGTTGCTTAAACCATTGGTGCACTTTGGCTTTGGCGCGCGATGTTTTTAAGTAACCCAAATGTGGGTTTAGCCAATCCAAACTGGGGTGTGGTTTATTGGTGGTAAGTACCTCAATTTGGTCGCCGGTCTTTAGCGTGTGCGTCAGCGTTACAATATTGCCATTGACTTTTGCACCACGACAACGGTGTCCTACTTCCGTGTGTACGCGATAAGCAAAGTCCAGCGGTGTGGCGCCTTGGATAAGATCCAGCACTTCTCCCGTGGGCGTAAACACATAGATGCGATCATCGAAGAGGTGAGTTTGTTCCAATTTCTCGGGTTGTTGGCTCAGTTCTTTTTGCCACTCTAAGACTTGGCGTAACCAAGCAATTTTTGCCTCATGCGCCGCTTTTTGTTGTTTAGCCTCTTTATATATCCAATGTGCGGCTATGCCCAGTTCACATTCATGGTGCATGTCATAAGTGCGTATTTGCACTTCAATGTTTTTACCTTGAGGGCCTGTCACCGCGGTATGGATGGAACGGTAGCCATTGGGTTTGGGTACGGAGATGTAATCATCAAACTCTTCTGGGATTTGTTGCCAGAGGTCATGCACGATACTCAACACTTTATAGCAGTCATTGATATGGGGCACCAAGATGCGAACGGCACTGACATCGTAGACTTGCTCATAGTTAATGTGTTTACGCTGCATTTTGCGATAAATGCCGTAAATGTGTTTGGCTCTGCCACTGACTTGAAAATCATTAATATGTTGAGTGGTCAGTGTCTTACGCAAGAAAGCGAGTGTTTCTTGGATGAAATGTTCACGGTCTACTCGGCGCGCATCGAGTAACTGCGCAATGTGTTTATAATGGGATAAATCTAAAAAACGGAAAGCACGATCTTCGAGTTCCCACTTGACGCTACTGATACCTAAGCGGTTAGCGAGCGGAGCGTAGATGGCTAGGCTTTCTTTTGCTAATTGTTGTTGTCGGTCCGCACCCAGAATGCTGGCAGTGCGCATGACGCAAATGCGTTCTGCGAGCTTGATCAATACGACACGAATGTCTTCTACCATGGCCAGCAGCATCATACGAATGTTTTCTGCTTGACTGGGATTATAGCTCGTGTGGTGCAGTAGATTGCTGGCATCCATTTTTTGTACGCCATGCAGAATTTTTTCTACTGCATGCCCCAACTGTTCGCGCACGGTGTCCATACTGAGATCGCCGTAATAGACACTGTCGTAGATGAGTGCCGCGGCTAAGCATTCTTGATCCTGTTGTAAGTGCGCTAAGATCTCCGCCATGTGCAGGCCTTGCTGCAAACAGGATTGTCCGGTGAAGGTGGGCTGTTGTTCGCCAGCCAATTGACTCAAAAAGCACGCTTCACGTACCAGCGGGTAACGTTGTTCATCGTGGAGTTGATAAAAGTGGTGTAGCCAGTGGTTGACATCAATAGAGCCATCATCCTGAATGTAATTGGAATCGCTGATACGCACCATAGTGGCTAATTTCCCTTAATGACGGCTGCTCGATAATCTTCGTTATTCTGCGCAGAACTGCTTAGGCTACATGCAAAATCAATTCGTGCCCGCAAACAGAGGAAGCTGTGTGATTCCCCTTGCCAGCGGCTCCTCATAGGAGCGCTGATCCTCGCTCATTTTGCCTTAAGATAATCGAGAAAGGTATCAGTTTTGCAACTATTCAGCAAAATGCTGAATAGTTGCCATGTTGCGCCTAGCTCAGCAAGACCGCGCGGGTGCTCAAGGGGGGAATCCCGATCGCGTAAAGAATATACCGCTAGCCGCATAATGACTTAATTTTTACGGAATAATGCCATTGCTTCGAGGTGGCTGGTGTGCGGGAACATGTCTATGATGCCAGCGCTGTCTAATGCGTAGCCGTATTGTGCAACAAGGATATGACTATCCCGTGCCAAGGTGGTGGGGTTACAGGAAACATAAAGGATATGAGTGGCAGCAAGACGCGGTATCACGTGCATCATAGTCTGTGCGCCGGTGCGTGAGGGATCCAGTAAGATTTTATCGTAGTGTTGTTGGTACCAGGTGTGTTGTTGTGGATCGCAATTGAGATCCGCAGCGAAAAAGCGCGCGTTGTTAATTCCGTTACGCGTAGCATTGTCTTGTGCGCGCAACACCATGTCAGCACTGCCTTCTACACCAACGACTTCTTTCGCATATTTAGCCAGAGGCAAGGTAAAGTTACCTAAGCCACAAAATAAGTCGAGTATGCTATCGCTGGGTTTGGGATCAAGTAATTGTAAGGCTTGTGCTACCATTTGCTGATTCATGCCTGGATTGACTTGGGTAAAATCATTGGGATGAAAGGAAAAATGCAATTGTTCCGCAGGCAAGGTGTAGCTGAGTAGAGGTGTACTGTGTTCAGGCCAAAATAAGCGGATGCTGTGCAAGTCGCCGGGTTGCAAATACAAACGTAATTCACGCTGTTGAGCGAACTCGCGTAGGCAATCCATATCGTGCGCGTCTAGCGCACACAAATGGCGTATGATCAGCGCAATGGCGTTACTATCTACGGCCACTTCAATTTGTGCGATGTGTTGGCGACTGTGTAGCCCATCGATCAGCGTGCGCAGTGGCATAATTAATTCTGCCACAGAGGGTGGTAGCACGGCGCAGGTGTGCATTTCTGCAATATAGCGGCCGTTTTTTTCGCGGAAACCAACCAAGGTCGTTTGTTTTTTCGTGACGTAGCGTACACCCAGCCGTGCCTTGTGGCGGTAGCCGGTACTGGGGCCCACTAACGGCGGCAATACCTGCGCAGGCTGTGTGCCACCGATGTGGGCGAGTTGTTCCAGAAAAACATGTTGCTTGTGTGCAAGTTGTTGGGCGGGTGAGAGATGTTGTAGTTGGCAACCGCCGCACACACCAAAGTGCGCGCACGGTGGTGGTACACGTTCGCTGGCAGCTTCGATTATTTGGGTGACTTCGCCTTCATCGTATTGGCTGTGGCGGCGCGTGTAGCGGAACTGCACGGTCTCGCTGGGCAGTGCGCCGTCAATGAAGGTTGTTTTGCCAGCGAGGCGTGCAATGCCGCGTCCGTCGTGACTGAGCGCGCTGATCTGAGCGAGATGTTCAGTGTTTTTACTTTGCGTCATGCGATACCCCTTATGCCATTGCGCGCAAAGTGTATATTATTTTGCAAGAGTTGTCCGCCTAATTGCATGTTATTGGCCGTGTATGCATAATTTCGGGTGACAAGACGTAAGGCAGTGGTTAGGATGTGCTGAACTACGGTGAAGGAGTTAAGGTTCATGCGGGTGATTTTATTGGGTAGTCCAGGCGCGGGTAAAGGCACACAGGCGGCGTTTATCAGCGCGCGCTACGGTATTCCCCAGATCTCTACGGGGGATATGTTACGTGCAGCGGTGAATGCGCAGACGCCACTGGGTTTGCAAGCCAAGTCACTTATGGATGCCGGTGAGTTAGTTCCAGACAATGTGATCACCGATATAGTGAAACAGCGGATTGCTCAGCGAGATTGTGCGCAGGGTTTTTTGTTAGATGGTTTTCCGCGCACGATTCCACAAGCAGAGGCGCTGACGCAGCAAGGCGTTATCATTGATCATGTACTTGAGTTATATGTGGATGACGAAGAGATTGTGTTGCGTTTGAGTGGTCGGCGTGTGCATCCGCATTCGGGTAGAGTGTACCATGTCTTGTATCACCCACCGCAACGGCCTGGCATAGATGATATTACGGGCGATCCGTTGGTGTTGCGTGAAGATGATAAAGAAGAGACTGTGCGTAGACGATTGCAGGTCTATTACCAACAGACGCAGCCGTTAATTGACTATTATACGCGGCAGGCTGCGTTGGGTGTGTTGCATGCGCCAACCTATACGCGCATCGTGGGCACCGGCAGCGTGGACGAAATTCGCGAACGTGTATTTGCAGTATTGGATCAGCGTAATTATTAGCAGATTTTTAAAAGTAGTGTAATGTTGTCTGAAAACACGGTGTTTTCATTACGCGATGGGGATTCTTAAGGGGAGAATCGTGATTCTTCCCTGAAAATGCTGTAAAGCCCAGTTTTACTGGGTAGGCGTAAAATCAAGGGTAACTATTCAGCAACCTATTGAGTAGTTATGCATCAGCAACAGGGGAGTAGCAAGCGATGATTAAGGATCTAACGGCAGAGAATTTCGATCAGATACTCGATAACCATGAACTCATTGTCATTGATTTTTGGGCGTCGTGGTGCCAGCCTTGTTTGGCATTTGCCAAAGTGTTTGCCGCTGTTGCTGGGCAATGCACGGATGCGTTGTTTGTTAAGGTGAATGTAGAGGAAGAGACGAGTTTGGCAGAAGACTTCCATGTGCGTTCCGTACCTTTGTTGATGATCTTGCGTCAGCGTGTCGCTGTTTTCGCTGAGGTAGGCATGGTGGACCATGATGCATTAGTAGACTTGGTCAAACAGGCTAAGCATTTGGATATGATGGCAGTGAAGCAGGCGCTCATCGAGGATGAGTAGCAAGCGTATCATATAAAGATTTTGGTAACTATTCAGCAAATTTGAGGATCCTGTTCATTTACAAGGTAAAACAGCTGTTTTCTCTACACGATGAGGGATTCTCAAGGGGGAGAATCGTGATTCTCCCCATAGAATGCCGTAAAGCCACTACTTGGCTTTAGTGTCAAATTAAGGGTATCTATTCAGCATTTTGCTGAATAGATACAGCTTTTGAAGTGTTTTCTACGCGATGGGGTTTCCCAAGGCGAGACTCGCGATTTTCCTCCTTGGGTGACCGTGCACACATACTTTGTGCGGTCATAAAAACAAGATGTAACTATTCAGCAAATTTGAGGATGCTGTTTATTTGCAAAAAAATAGTTGTTTTCTCTGTGCGATGGGGATTCTCCCCTTGAGCGCCGTAAAGCCCAGTTTTACTGGGTAGGCGTAAAATTAAGGGTAACTATTCAGCATTTTGCTGAATAGTTACAAAAATATTTTTCCGGGATTTAAAATACCGTGTGGATCAAATTGTTGCTTAATGCCACGCATCAGAGATAACGCGGCAGACGAGAGTTCACGTGCCACGAAGTTGCGTTTTAGCAAACCGATGCCGTGTTCTCCGGACAGTGTGCCACCCAGTGTGAGCACTAAGTTAAATAGTTCGTCCAAACAAGTTTGAGCCTGTGCGGCTTGGTTTGCGTCATCGGGATTAATAAGTAAATTCACGTGTATATTACCATTGCCCGCATGACCAAAATTCACGATGGGAAACCCGTATTGTTGCGCCATGCGATCCAACGCAGTCAGTAGCGTGGGTATATGTGTGATGGGGACGACCACGTCTTCATTAATTTTTTTGGGTGCTAGGGTACGCAGCGCCGGCGATAACGCTTTGCGTGCACGCCACAGCGCTGTGCTTTGGGTCGCGTCCGTGGCGCATTGGTAATCCAGCAACCCCGCATTGCTGGCGCGTTGTTGTATGTAGGCTGCGGCCGTGAACAGACTAGAGTGATCGCCATCTATTTCTATCAGCAGCAATGCACCCGTGTCGGCAGGGAGATCTAAGGGCGCATAGGTGTTGATCATGCGTACGGCGTGGCCATCGATGAATTCCAATTTGCACGGTGTGATTTGGCCACTCATGATGTGCGTGATGGCCGCTGCTGCGCTGTGACTATCACGATAACAGATCCGGATAGTGCGTGTAGCAACCGGCAGAGGGATGAGTTTTAAGGTGGCTTGCGTGATGATAGCCAGTGTGCCCTCTGAACCGATCAGCAAACGCGTTAAATCATAACCTACATTACCTTTACTGGTTTGTACCCCCACGTCTAACGGACGACCGTCGCCAGTTATTAACGCTAAGCCCAGCGTATTTTCGCGACATGTTCCGTATTTTAATGCGCGTGGTCCCGCCGCATTCACGGCTAAGTTACCGCCTACGCTACAAAAATCACTGCTGGTGGGGTCAGGTGCCCAGAAAAATCCATGGGCGGCAGCGGCGTGTTGTACGGCACTGTTGGTAACACCCGGTTCGGCAACGAGTAGACGATTGGCGGGATCTATTTTGATGATTCGATTCATTTTTTCCACGCTGAGTACGATGCCTCCTGATGCGGGTACGCTAGCGCCCGTGGTGGCTGTGCCGCGACCGCGTGTGGTCAGTGGAATACGGTGTTCATGGCAGAATTGCACGAGCGCATGGATTTGTGCTGTATTTTCCGCTAACACGACTGCTGCAGGGAGACAGTGCTCACGACTATTGTCGTAGCCATAAGTAAAACAGGCGCTGGGTGTGGTGCGTAGGTTAGCGCTAGGAATCAGACTTTGTAGCGTAGCGAGCAGCGCGGGGTCCATTATTCGTCTTCGTTAAAGCGATCGTTAATGAGAGCAGTGAGATCGTCCATGGCTTGTTGTTCATCTTCACCCTCAATGCGTAACACTAATGCAGTTCCCTTAGCGGCGGCCAGCATCATGACACCCATAATGCTTTTACTATTAACGACGGCACTGTCTTTTACCAGTTCAATGCGTGCTTGATAGCGTGAGGCATGTGTGACGAGTTTTGCCGATGCACGCGCATGTAAGCCTAGTTTATTAATGATGGTAACGGGTTTTTCTATCATTTGCTGTGTGCTCCTGTACTTCGCACGGTTTATCACGGATATCGATTTATACATCACACGCCATAATACCTTGCTGTCCACCAAGTAGTGCTTTTTGCGCTAATTCATTTAAGGGTAAGTCTGCGTAATTCATAATTTTAAGTAACATGGGTAAGTTTACGCCGGTCACGATGCGTGTATTATCTTGTTTAGGCAAATGACTCACAATGTTGTGTGGCGAGGCGCCGAATACGTCGGTGAGTAGCAAGATGCCCGCGGGATTCTGTAATTGGGTCACTAGGCTCAGCAGTTGTTGATGTAATTGTTGGATATTGCAGTTGATAGTGACAGAGACATCGGTGGTAGGAAGTGGCAGTTTGCCAAAGATAAACGCCGTGGCAGCCAACAGCGCTTTACCCACTTTATCGTGAGTGACTAAAATGATATGTACGCTCATACTAATTCTCTGTGTCGTATTTGCACGTGATAACCTTGTGCGTGGAACCGCATTTTTAATTGTTCGGTCATGTACACAGAGCGGTGTTGGCCTCCGGTACATCCTATGGCAATATTCAAGTAATAGCGCTTAGTAGCAGCAAAAGACGGTATCCAGCGTGTTAAGAAGGCGTCGATGTCATCGAGTAATTGCTTAGTTTTAGGCTGTTGCTCTAAAAAATGGATGACTTCGCGGTCTTTTCCGGTATAAGAACTCAAACCATTTTGCCAGTAGGGATTGGGCAGGCAGCGTATATCAAAGATATAGTCTGCGTCAAGCGGCGTTCCAAATTTATAGCCGAAAGATAAAAACAGCAGTGACAAGCTCGCCGTATTGCTTTGGTGACGCAGGCGCTCATCCAATAAATCGCGTAATTGATGGATAGTCAATTGACTGGTATCTATGTTGATGTCGACCAGTTCACGGATGGGTTGCAGCAACTGGCGTTCGTGGCTAAGTGCTTCTAGCAGTGAAATATGCTCTTTGGCGAGGGGATGTTTACGTCGTGTTTCATTGTAACGTTTAAGGATAGTGTGATTGTCTGCTTGCAAGAAAATAATTTCACAGGTAATGCCGCTGGCGCGCAATGCCGCGATGTTTTGTCCTAGATTATTTAATTGTTCGATGCTGTTGCGTGCATCCACGCTGACGGCCAAGTATTGATGTTGGGCGCGCAATTGTTCGCTCAGTGCAGGCAGCAAGTTCACGGGTAAATTATCGATGCAATAGTAACCCAAATCTTCCAACACCTTCAGACAAATACTTTTACCGGATCCGGATAATCCGCTGACGATGATGAGCTTCATGGCGTGTTGTCCGCGAGTTGCTTTTGTTGGCGTTGCAAAAAGTCGGCATTGGGATCATAACCGCTTAGTTTTAAGATGTGATTACGTACCGCTGCCTCCACCAAGACAGCCAGATTGCGCCCTGGGGTAACGGGAATGGTTACATGCGGTATGTTGACACCGAGAATGCGGTGCATGACATGACTCCCTTGTAAGCGATTAACGGTACCCAATTTCTTTTTGTTCATACTGACGACTTCAACAATGAATTGTAACTGTCTGTTATCTTTGATGGCCTTATCGCCAAACATAGCACGGATGTTAATGATACCTAATCCACGTACTTCAAGGAAGTCTTGCAACAACGGTGGGCAGGTGCCCATGAGCGTATCGCTGGTGGTACGTGTCAAGATGATGGCATCGTCAGCAATCAGACTGTGGCCACAGTGGATGAGACCTAGCGCCAACTCGCTTTTGCCGATGCCACTGTTACCTGTCAAGAGTACACCGATGTTGAGTACTTCCATGAATACGCCGTGCCGTGTCTCTTGGGCTAAGTAGGAAGTGCCTAGCTGATTGAGGCAGGCCACTAGGTGAGTTGCATCTAACGGGCTGCTGACGATGGGCGTTGTGTGTTGTTGCGCATAGCGCAACAACAGCGGTGGTATGTCTTGTTGTTCGGCAAACACCAGCAGGTAAGGCGAGGTGGCAAACAGGTGTTGCAGTGCCGCTAGGTAGGTCGTGCTGGACAGTGCATCTAGCGTGCGTAATTGGACGTTACCTAATACGGTAATGGGATAACTGTGAGCGAGATCAAATAAACCAGCAAGTGGTGTGGGCGTGTTGAGCGGCAAGAGCGTATCGTGTTCTGGCAGGTCGCCGTGCCAATGCAAGCACAACGCGTGTTGCTGTGCAGTAAACAGGGCATGTGCTGAGATGGGTTCCAGCATGGGATGTTCTCGCAAGTGGTAGCGCCCCATCATACCAGAATCGTCGTGCGATGCTATGTGTGTTGTTGTCGATCGCGTAGATTTGGGGGGTACTAATTATAGGCGTTGTTGGTCGTACTTGCGCGCGCCCGTGTACAGCACAAACGGATAAGCTCGCGCACGATCGCCGATGTATGCGTCAGACGTATAGTTGGTACCGAGGGTCGGACTCGAACCGACATGGTGTTGCCACCACTGGATTTTGAATCCAGCGCGTCTACCAGTTTCGCCACCCCGGCAAAGTACAGCATTTTAAGCCTACGTGGGTAGATGTCAAGTCACGCAGTTCGGAGAGTATATACAGAGCGCATGCGCTCTACAATAGAGTGATGAATATTTTGGTGGTTATATACCGCTCGTACGTCAAGATGCAAATTTTGATGGGGAAGTTACGCGGTATATTCTGTTTCTAGACCTATACTATGTGTGCACGGCCACACCCAAGGGGAGAATCGCGATTCTCCCCTTGGGTGACCCCATCGCGTAGAGACTTCAAGATACAAAAATCGCATTTTGAAGTGTAATGGGTATAGATACTAGGCGTTTTGCTGGGTGGCTCCGTTTGTATGCTAGCCTATCTGTCGTACGCTTTGCTAAATACACATAGGTGTTTCTATAGTATGTGCTTGAGCCACTTTACCTGGAATGCGGTATTAGCCGTGGTTGCAGTAGCTTTTACTAAGACGTTAAATATACTGCTAGCGAAGGAGTGAGGTGCTGTGCGTTATCTCGGCACTCTCGGCATAATTGTTCTAATGCCCGTTCGCCCTGAGGAGATCGCGCAGCGATCGTCTCGTGCTTCGAGGACCTCAGGAGGGTAAACGGCAACAATAATTTTCAACCTATTTTTGTCTTTTGCCGTTTAGTCGTTGCATAACATTTTTTATCTTTTCGCTTGGATAATAGCCGTTTACACGTCGACACGGCGTCCTTCGAGGCGTCTCAGGACAGCCTCGAAGGACGAACGGCTGTTTTTAATGCGTGGGGATGTATCAGCTCCTCAGGGTGAACGGGTATGTTTAGTGATGCATGCTCGTAGTGGTGACGGTTTTTTTACCGGTAAGCAACCACAGCCGACGCTTGCTTCAGCGTGGCGTGTCTTACGGGGTACGTCGGCACGGGCGGCATTTCGTCTACGCTAATGACTGCGTCTACGTGTTCGCTGTGTACGATGCGTTTGATTTCTTGCGCGGCATTACCAAAACGCAGCCATTGCCGTTCTGTTGGCACCGCAAAACATCTTGCGAAATCGGTCATACGGAGTTTGGCATTCTCGACTAACTGATTTTCTAAATTCAGCAATGCGGGAATTTGTGCATAGCTGGTGGGAATTTTAGGTAACACTAATAACACACTCAGTTTGCATAAGCTGTTATTGATGAGGCCTTGCACTTTTCTGTTGAGCAACTTGTCGTCGCAGGCGTGGTTGCCAATCACCACGAGAATATGTTTACTACACTGTTCCACGGTACACTCCTCCAAAAAAAAATTGTTCCAACAACTGTACTACATGATACAACTGGCGAATAATTATTATGTTTGGGTACCACTGGTAAAACGTCCCCCTGTATACAGTAAAAAAAATCGCGTGTCTAGGTTAAATTTCACGGTTTACGCTGACATTTTACTAGCAAGTGACACGCTCTACTCACTATAATGCCGACTGGCCCCAACATATTGGGTGTGTAACCAGAGAGTTTCCTGCATATTGCGATGTTGTGTAAAGATTTCGATTTCCATCTCCCCGAAGAATTAATTGCGACTGAGCCTGCAGCGACGCGCGTGGCGAGCCGTTTGTTAACACTGGATCCGCGCACGGGTCAGTTACACGACAGACAGTTCGTGGATGTGTTGCGTGTGTTGCAACCAGGTGACTTATTGGTATTGAACGATACGCGGGTGTTAGCGGCACGCTTATACGGCCATAAGTGCAGTGGTGGTAAGGTAGAGATTTTAGTGGAACGCGTGTTGACGGAACACACCGCGCTGGCCCATGTGCGTGCGAGTAAGGCGCCGCGGGTGGGTAGTCGATTGCAACTCGACTGTGGTGTCATGATCGAAGTGGTGCAGCGCGTAGACGATTTATTTACGCTAAGTTTTTTAACGCAAGAGTCTTTAAGCGTGTTATTGATGCGTGAGGGGCAAGTGCCTTTGCCACCTTACATGAAGCGCGCGCCCGTGTTGAGTGATAGCGAGCGTTATCAAACGGTCTATGCACGCGAGCAGGGTTCGGTAGCGGCACCAACGGCGGGGTTGCACTTTGACGAAAATCTATTGGCGCAGTTACAGCAACGTGGTGTAGAGCTTGGATTTCTCACCTTGCACATCGGTGCGGGTACGTTCCAGCCGGTGCGCGTCGCTGATGTTACCGAGCATGTGATGCATAGCGAGTGGTTTTCGGTGTCTGCCGAGTTGTGCGAACAAGTGCAACGCACACGCGCACGACAGGGGCGCGTGGTGGCAGTAGGCACCACATGCACGCGCGCGTTAGAGTCTGCAGCTAGCAGCGGACAATTGCAGCCCCTGACGGGGGAAACCTCTATTTTTATTTATCCGGGTTACACCTTTCGTTGTGTGGATGCGTTGATCACGAACTTTCACTTGCCAGCCTCTACATTATTAATGTTGGTGGCAGCGTTTGCGGGATTGGATGCGATACAGCGTGCCTACCAGCATGCAATTGCACAAAAATACCGCTTCTACAGTTACGGCGATGCCATGTTTATTGCGTGTTCGACACAATCCACTGTGTAGGTTGCGTCGCGCTAGCGAACCAGGTAAATTGCACACTTTCTCATTAATACGAGCGACACCAGGAGGCGACATGTTTAATATTATTGCAATTGCGACGGCAAATCCGTTGAGTCCAGCAGGCGGTGTGGGGCAAGCACCGGCAGCCAATAGCGCAAGTTCATTGCTGTTGTTGGCCGGTTTTATGTTGGTTTGTTACTTCATGATTTGGCGTCCGCAATCCAAACGTGCCAAAGAACATAAGCAATTACTCGGTAATTTGCATGTGGGTGATGAGGTGGTCACGGGCGGTGGTTTGTTGGGTAAAATTGCTGAAGTGCAAGACGACATTTTAGCGTTAACCATCAGTGATGGCGTGCAAGTCAGAGTACAAAAGGGCGCGGTCGTCACGATGTTGCCTAAGGGTACCTTAGAGGGTGCACACAAGCACAAGTAAACGCAATCAGACAAGGGAAGAAGGCGTGATACATAAATACCCTGCATGGAAATACGCATTACTGCTGCTCATCGCATTAATCGGTGTCATCTACGCCATACCTAATTTGTATGGCAACGATCCGGCGTTACAGATATCGGGTTCTGACACGGCGCGTGTTGGCACAGTGCAGGCGGATATTGTCAAGCGTTTAGCGCAAGCCGGTATTGCGTACAAGGCACTGCAGGTCGATACCGTGGCTAACCGAATCTTGATCCGCTTTAGCAACGGTGATGTGCAGGCTAAGGCGCAAGATGCGGTGCAGGCGGTGGTGTCGGAGCATTATACGGTGGCGTTGAATTTAGCGCCTGCGGCGCCGTTGTGGTTGCGGCGCTTGGGTGCTATGCCGATGAAGTTGGGTTTGGATCTACAAGGCGGCGTGCATTTTCTGTTGGAGGTCGATGTGCCTTCGGTAGTGGAAAAGCATTTGACCGACAACATGCGCGGTATGGCGCAGGCCTTACGTAAAGCGCATGTGCGTTACCTCAGCATTGTGCGGCGTCAAGATGACGGGATAGCGTTTCAGTTTCGTGACGCGGCGACCTTAGATCAAGCGCAGTCTTTGGTTGCGCGCGAATACCCCTATTACAAACTGGAAAAAAGTGAGAAGAGCGGCAATTACACCTTGGTGGCGCGGTTACTGCCTGCTGCCTTACAAACATTGCAACAGCAAACCTTGGATCAGACCATGGTTATTTTACGCAACCGTATTAATGAGTTGGGTGTGGCTGAGCCGATCGTGCAGCAGCAAGGTATCGATCGTATCGCAGTTGATTTACCGGGGATTCAAGACACGGCGCGTGCACAACGTATTTTAGGTGATACCGCAACACTGGAATTTCGTTTAGTCGACATGGAACACGATCCACGTATTGCCGCACAAGGTATTGTGCCGATGGGTAGTCGTTTATACCGGCGTGAGCAAGGGCAACCTATTTTGCTGCAAGATGAGGTGTTACTGTCAGGGAAGTCGATCACCAATGCCAGTGCGAGCATAGGCAGCGATGCAAGACCTGCGGTCAACATCAGTGTCAGCGGCAGTGATGTAAAATATTTTAGCCATGTGACAGCTAGAAATGTGGGTAAGTCCATGGCTATTGTGTATGTATCCATTCAACTCCAGCATGGCTTGCGCAACGGTAAAGAAGTGTTGCTGCAACACAAACAAGAACGCATTGTTAGTGTTGCCACGATTCAGAGTGGTTTAGGCGCTAATTTCGTGATTAATGGGCTGAATGGTACGCAAGAAGCGAATAATTTGGCATTGACCTTACGTTCAGGTGCTCTGTTAGCGCCGGTCAACATCGTCGAGTCACGTTTGGTGGGTCCCAGCTTGGGACTGGATAATATTCATAAAGGTATGTTGTCGTTGGCGTTGGGCTTGCTGTTAGTCGCTGCGTTTATGGCGTTGTATTACCGCGTATTTGGTTTAATCGCCGATTTGGCGTTACTGCTGAATTTGATCCTGTTGACGGCTGTGTTATCCATCATCGGTGCGGTGCTGACTTTGCCAGGCATGGCGGGTATCGTATTGACGTTGGGTATGGCGGTGGATGCTAACGTGTTAATCGATGAGCGTATACGGGAAGAATTGCGCAACGGAGTGAGTCCACAGCTAGCCATTCAAGCAGGTTATGATCGCGCGTTGGCGACGATCATAGATGCTAACATTACCACGATGCTGGTGGCGTTGTCGTTGTTTGTGATAGGCAGTGGTGCGGTCAGAGGTTTTGCCCTGACCTTAACCTTAGGTCTATTAACCTCTATGTTAACCGGCGTTACGTTTACACGCGCATGGGTTGCGCTGTTGTATGGTGGTCGTCCCTTGAAACGCATTTCTATAGGAATCTAATCGCATGGAATTTTTCCCTAAAGTTACCACCATCAAATTCATGGGATTGCGGCGTTGGACCGCGACTATTTCTTGTGTCTTGTTTGCATTTTCTATTTTTAGTTTATGGCATAAAGGCTTGAATTTGGGCTTGGATTTTACCGGTGGTAGCCAGATAGAAGTGCGCTATGAGCAAGCGGTTGATCTGTCCATGGTACGTCAGCAATTGAAAGAGGCCGAGTTTGTGGGTGCGATCGTGCAACGTTACGGGCGCAGTACCGATGTATTAATTACCTTGCCACCACAGCAGCACGTGCAAGTCAAAACTGAAAATGTCTTAGCGGTGTTACCCGGTGCTAGCTTGCAGGGTGGTAACTTTGTGGGTCCGCAAGTGGGACGTGAATTAACTAACGCAGGGATTCTCGCCTTCGTGGTCGCCTTGGTCGCCACGATGATTTATATTTTGCTACGTTTTGAGTACCGCTTTGCGGTCAGTGCAGCCGTCGCATTGATCCATGATCCGGTATTGATATTGGGAATTTTTGCGTATTTCCAGTTGGAATTTAACTTGATTGCATTGGCCGCATTGTTAGCCGTATTGGGTTATTCGTTGAATGATACGGTGGTGATATTTGATCGCGTACGCGAAAATTTTCGTAAGTTGCGTAAGCACACCCCGGCTGAGGTGATTAATTTATCCGTTAATCAAACGCTATCACGTACCATCATGACCTCTGGGTTGACCTTGCTCGTGGTAATTGCCCTATTATGCTATGGCGGTGAGACCTTACACGGTTTTTCCGTTACCTTGTTGGTCGGCATTCTGGTCGGTACCTATTCCTCGATCTATGTCGCGGGCGCGTTAGCGTTAGCACTGGGTTTAAATCGTGAAGATTTGTTGCCAATCAGCAAAAAAGTGATCGACGATCGTCCGTGACGCGAAGTGCTGCGGTTTTTTCCTTACATGCCCAATATACCCGTAGCGAATGATATTTAGGGGTGATGCTGGTTACGTGTACGCTGCAAAACGTTACGCTGGTATGCGCGCCAGTGCAGCCGCGACCAGTGTCATCCCGAACGTACCGATGGATCTTTCTATGGATATCATCCCGAACATCGCAATGCGGTGGAAGGATCTCGACGCGACTGTATTTAGGTGTGCTTTTGCAATGCCCTCGGATTGAGATTCTTCACTGTCGTTCAGAATGACAACTAGTTGAATTCTCTCGTTACACGCGTGATGCTAGCAATGGGAATGCACTCAGCAATCCGTGTAGTTTATTCCGCAAGCAATCCTCGTGCAAGCAGTCGCTGAGTCTCTCCGTTGTAGGTCGCCAACACCTTGCTTATTTTAATTGTAACCACGATTGGCGTTTGGTTTCCTTAGAATCTACATTTTCTAGTACGGTTCCTACTTTGCCGCTGCTGCCAGAGAGGTATTTTTTTTCGGTACCGCTGGCCGTGGTATACACCGCAGGATTGGCAATTAAACCTATTTGTGATTTCAAACCGCTGGTCACCGCACCATTGATGAGATCTTGTTGGGTAAATTTACCGTCGTTATTGACATCAAAGGGTGTGAGATAGAGGCGCGAACCGTCTTGCGCATTGAGTTCCATTAACCAGCCACTGGTATTATCTTCGCACGGTTTACTGGAGGGAACCAAGGTTGTAAAAATGACATTGCTGCCGCGTAGTATGGGTGTGCTGATGATGCGTTCTCCCGTGGGGTTGTTACGGTAGATGAGATCCAATAGCCAACCGCGATCCGTTCTTTTTTTGCGGACAGTGCTAACGGTGCGGTAGGTTTGTGTACCCGCTGCTTGTTCTCCAATAATTGATTGTGCGAGTAAATTATTACGTGTCACCACACTTTGCGTATTACTCGGTACATCTTCGATGGCGTAAAACGTTTGTATGCTGGTATCCGCTTCGTCTGCCGGCTCCAGGTATTTGCCCGTGCCAAAATAAATTTGTACGGTATCCAATTTATTACGGACAGCGCCCACCGTTGGTCGTGAGGTGATGGCTTGGCGATTATTTTTTGGGTCTAGCGCAACAAACAGGGGCAATTTGTTGCTGCCTTGTTTGATGGCGACGTCCCAGTCACTCGTATTTTTTGACGATAGGTCAAACTTCCATAAATTACCGAATAGATCGCCTGCATACACATGGGTACTGATGCTATTTAGGTTGGCTGAAATCACCGCTGGTGTCGCCAAACCATTCGGGCGATTTTTACCTGAAGGGTCTTGGGTCATGCCTATGCCGGTGTTGATTTTGCGGATCAATGCGCCGGTCTCTATGTTCACTATGTATAAGATGGCTTCGCCCTTGCCTGTACTATTGTAACCATTGCCAAATACCGCGGCCCACTGTCCGTTTGGCAAACGCACCACAGAAGGGCTGCTGTAAGTAAAACCTAAGTCTGGATCGGTGTATTCCCACAACACGATATTTTTGGCTGCGCTTTCATTGAATGACGAGGGACTGCTGATATCCAGTGCGTAAATGGCGCGTCCTCCTTTATTGAGACCGCCAACCAACACGGTGCGCCACTGGCCTTTACCGGAAAAAAAGGCATCGCTCACATTGACTGGGCCATTCACATAGTATTGATGCGTATAGTGCCCAGACGTGAGTTGGCTTAAATGAGGGAATACGGTATTCGGTACATACGCCAGCATTTCTACCCCGGTCAGCGCATGAAAGCCATGCAACATGCCATCATTGCTGCCCACGTAGATCATCGGCGTATTGTTTTGCTTTTGTTGCAGATAGGTCGCGTAAGGGACTTTTTCTGTGCTTTGCGTGTTGGTGAAGTGTGCGGGATTAATGAAGGCTTGGTTAGAGACAAAATTAACGTTGGAGTCAATAATATCACCCAGTTTGTTGCTGCGGTCGCGAAATTGCAGTGTGCCGCCGTTTTGTAATTCTTGCGTAGTATCACCACGCAGGTAGTCCAAGCGTTTTGAACCTTTGTTATCTTGCAGACTGGTTTCGGGATCGATGTTCAAGGCATTTTTTTGCGTGTCGCTGAGTGTGGCCCAGCGCAATGCGATGCCTTGCTTGGTGCTGTCATTGTAGCTGAGAACAGTACGACTACTGGGCTCCAGTGTACCGATGAGTTGTGCGGCATCCCACAGCGCACCGTTCATGGCACTCCCATTTTGATTAATACTACCGTTACTCGCCACACTGAACGCCAAGAGGTGACTGCTCCAGTCTAAGGTATTGAACGTAGTTTGATAGAGGTAGGTACTGGTATTTAAGTTATTACTGCCCAATGCAACCGAGGTGATAGAGGCATCTTTGTTGATGATGTTATTCAGCGCTTTGGTTAATTGCGTATTCAATGTAGCTGGATTGGTGACGAGAAAATAGTTGTCGGGTAGATTATCGTTGTTGGCATCCCACTCGGATTTCAGATCAGGGAGGTGATTGTCATTACTGTCGGTAAATCCGCCCCATTTTGCGGCATACCACAGCGGACTGTTTAAACTGGTGGCGCTGCTATTGCTGCTGCTACTGGGGCTAAACGTGCGACTTGAATGCGTGGGCAAGGCCCCGGGGATGTTGGGTACATCTAAAAAGTAATCGACATCTTGTTCGCTTTCATGGCCAGGATCGGGTATATCACGCGTGACTAAGTAAATCCCGTCTGCTGTTGTTCCGGATAGGGTGTAGCCTACGTGTTGAATCAAGCATCCCGCCGATTTATTCACGGTGACATCGATAGTGACGGTACCGTTATTGTTGACGGTATATTGATAGGTTGCCAGCGCATCCATATCAAAGTCAGCACCTTGTTCTTGATCGTCAAAGCTCACTTGGAACGAGCCGCTGCTTGGCGTGAGGTAATTGACGTAGAAATCTGCCAGTGAATTCGTGGGTTGAAACTGGCCGCGTGTCGGATCCGGATCCACCTGGGGTCCGTTCCCGCAGTTACCCACGGTTTTAGCAAAAGGTAATACGGAAATAATTTTGCCGTTAACCGGAATAGTAATTTGTGGTAGCGGGGATGACAGCGCAATCGCATAGGTCGATATTTTTTGTGCGTCAGTGCGTGAACTGATATCGTTTTCATGGCCGTAATAGGCAGCGCTGGCCGCGTAATAACTTCCTTGTTTGGCAGGTTCATCGGGTGTTAAACCCCGTAAAGTGGCCAAGCTGGTGGCGGTTTTTGCGGTAGGTGCGCCGTCATAGTCTGAACCCATTTGACCGATGAATATATTTTTGCTGCCACCGATTTCTTGAGACCAGATGGTGTCAGCCAGCGTGCTCGCATTAAAATTTCCGGGTAAGTCATTGGCGAAACTGCCAAACGCACTATAAACCCCGGGGAGTTGATCACTGTCGTAGGAGGGATTGATATCACTGATCACTAAGAAATTAGGTTTGGCGCAGTATTTATTGTTTTTTTGATTATACGGATCTTTCCAGGCGGGTTGTGGTAAGCCTAATGTCGCATCGTCACCACCGCTGTAATTGAAGGCCGGAGTCGGCGCATTTTTACCGGCAAAATAACGCAGTCCTTCGTACATCATTTCGGCGATAGGATTGCCCCAAGGGCGGCATTCGCCTTCGCGTATGGCGCGTGTTCTGATCCAACCGCAGTTATCGCCGTATTGGTATGCGCCGCCCGTATCGGAAAAGCCAACGGTTTTCAGACTGTTGATGGTTTTTACTATGCCGTTGACATCGCTAAATTGCCCTGTTTTAGAATTGATTTCGTCATCAAAGCTACCGATATTTTTGCGCAATACACCACCGGATAGGTTTTTGGTGTAGGAGCCAGAGAGCAAGCCAAATTTCATTTTGTCGTTTAAACCAAATTGATGGAGCAAACCGGTAGGCTTGTAATTGCCGGATGGATACAACGCACAATTGCTTTCTAGTCCTATGTTTTTATCACAGACTTTGACTTTGACAAAATAATCTTGCGGTGTTACCACCGTACCGGTGGCACCGTGATAGAGCCGGTTGCCGCTGACCGGGGTTTCAATGCTGACCCAATCTGCGATATGCGCGGTTTGATTGAGTAATACGCGCAAACGAGGTTGGGTATCGTCAATGAGCAAGGAGGCATTGGCGAATAAGTGTTGTTTGCCTGCAGCAGGATTAGCAAACGGTGTGTAGTCACTGATGTTGTAACCATCTACCGCCGGACTGCTGTATTCTTTACCCCAGGTGTGCGCATCTTGTGGGATGTGCGCACGTTGCAGAACGGTGGTGTCATTGCTATCGGTACTGCGTAAGCCACCGTATAACACACTGCGTAATGCATCGATGCGTGAGGTGGTCAGGTAATTGAGAAAATCACCACTCCACGCGCCGCGGCAGGTTTTGTTAGTGCCTGTTGGGCCGGTGGGTTGAAATTGTGTACCGGTGTATTGATAGCATTTGTGTGAATCGAAGTAACCGTAGTAATCCATGATAGTAGTGCTGTTTGCATAGGTTAATCTGGGTTTGTAGCGTAAATCCAATATGCCATCACCGTTGAGATCGGAGGTGTCATTGTAAGCTTCGTAGTAGAGCTTGTGATCGCGCGCTAAGATGATCAGCGCGAGCGGCGGGGCATTTTTGTGGAGAAAGATGGGAGTATCAGGGAGATTAAGCGGCGCAGCCTGAGTTAAGCAAGTCGTCCCGAGCAGAGTAAAACACAGACTAATAGATAATAGTAATTTATACATAACAATTCCCGTATTAATGGCGTTTTGCGTAAGTGGTTCGAATCACGGTTTGTGCGTTGTTACTACGCCCAGTGCCACGCGCAGTGATGGCATAGTAATCTTTACCGGTTTTGGTGCCGTAGCCCAGGGTTAGATCATCCGGCACGAAATACAGGTATTGCACGATATAGCGTGGCGGATTACCCACCGCATTGAGGGTGCTGGTGCTGCTGGCGCTGTTGCCTTGCCACCATGTATTATCTTTTTCGGCCGGGAATAGTGTGGGGTCTGCTACCACAACACACGGGTAAGTGCTGCATGTTGTGGTGGGGGCGGGTGCAGTTAATTGGCTTTCTAACCAGGCTTCGCCTTCCAGTACACCCGATTCTGCCGCATGAAAGGCGATATTACTTTCTTGCACATTACCACTGATGCGTTGCAGCATGCCGCTACTTTGCATGCTGGTCGTGCTCACCAAGGTCATCAGTAACAATAAGATGAGTGCGATGATCAATACCGCACCGCGTTGCGAACCTTTCACTGACAATGCATCATGCGACACAGCATTCTCCTTAGCCTAACGCTTATTACGTAAAGTGACGTAAATATCATTTTGTTTACGCAGTATGCGATCCGTGGGTGTAACCGTGTTGCCGACAAACGTGTAGTTTTGTGGTATAGGGCTGACTTCGTCTATGGTATTGACCAGTTGCGAGATGCGTACGGATTTAACGGTATTCCAATTGGCAACGTTGTTGGCAGTGGTGAACGTATCGCTAACACCATTGCCATCACTGTCTAAGCCATAGGTGATCTGCATGTTCTCTATGCCATCGGAAATTTCCACGGTCGAATTATCGATATTATTCATGCGATACAGGGAGAGTATCGGTTGATTGCTACTGTTTCTGCGTCCGCTGTCTTGAATATAATAGGTGTATGTTTCTAGTTTAGCGATTTGTGCTGTCGTGTCGTAGAGTTTGGATAAATTTGCCGAGCTATTGTCGGTGGCGGTGTGGGTGATCGTTGTGCGGCTGGTGCCGGCCCCCGCCATGAAAATGTCGGTACTTTCACAGTCGCTGATCAGGATGACGTCGCCGGCTTGCAGTGCTAAGCGATCCGTGACTTGCAACGGGCTACTTTTGCTGCTCATGGCGGCGGTCAAGGCGGTGGTTTTAGCGTTGGCGGTATACACCGTGATGACGTCTGTGCCGCGCGTGACACTGCTTAAGCTGCTGGGTAAGTTGGGCGTCCAGCCGCTACCCAATGCTTCATAACCCAAGATAAATTGATCGGCGGTAAACAGCAGATTGGTCGCCGCATTGTTAATGAGGTTATTGGGTGCCGCGATGGCGGGATTCACGCAGCCTTGAAAACCAGCGAGGCGCATGTTTTTTGTCATGATGTAACTGGCAAAGCGGCTATTTTGTTGTAATTGGGAGAGTCCTTCTTGGGTGCGTTGCGTGACTTTATTGCTGTGATAGAGCTGCAGCATGAAGCCCATGATGAGCACGCTCAAGCCTACCGACAGTAGTAATTCAACCAGCGAAAAGCCGTGCTGTTGTGGGGGGGGGCTTATCATCTGTGACCTAGCATCCTTGCAGTTCAGCGCATTGCGAGGCTCATTATGACCGTGTGCTGGGGGTTGTTCAACTGGGAATAGTGGGGGGGATAACAGATTTTGATAGAGATAATCAGAGTTGGCATTGTATTAGTACAAATGATGCTTGTTTTTTAAGTGTTAAATGTGGAGATGAGGTGGGGATATGACAGTGTGCCATATTGCCCGGATGCTTGAGAATCAATGAGTGACTGATCTCCCGCGTAGGTTAACGCAGAAGAGGGGATAGCAGCAGAAATGATGTCTCGTAGTAGGATATACACAGTGTATTTGGATGTGGTAAACTTGCGCGTTTTATAAATTTGGCTTTGTATTGTACAAACGTGCATGCTGCTGGTGGCCTGAAAACCATACGCCGTGGCCTTAATCCTACTGGGGTATCGTGCTTGTCGTTAATGTACACATTTTTAAGGTATGGCTGTGAAACGAGAGTTACTTGAGAAATTTGCCGCGAAACGGGCCACTATAGGCATCGTGGGTCTTGGTTATGTGGGTTTGCCTTTAATGTTGCGTTATTGTGATGTGGGCTATCACGTGATTGGCTTTGATATCGACCGAGATAAAGTAGCCTTGCTCAATCAAGGCAAGAGTTACATTCAGCACATTTCTGCCGATGCAATCGCTACTGCACTGCAACAAGGCTTTCAAGCAAGCACCGATTTTTCTCAAGCTACTGTAGTCGATGCGTTGATTCTGTGTGTGCCGACACCGTTGAACAAATACAGAGAGCCGGATCTGAGCTTTGTGCTTAACACCGTCGATTCGTTATTACCGTATTTGCGTGCAGGGCAGGTCATTTCCTTAGAGAGCACGACCTATCCAGGTACGACCGATGAAGAGCTGTTTCCGCGTATTACCGCGCAAGGTCTCACGGTGGGAAAGGATTTCTTTCTGGTGTTTTCTCCTGAACGCGAAGATCCAGGCAATGCTAACTTTAATACGCGCACCATTCCCAAGGTGTGTGGGGGGTATACGCCAGCTTGTCTAGACGTTGGTGTTGCCTTGTATGAGCAAGTCATTGATCAAGTTGTGCCGGTCAGTTCTACGCGTGCAGCAGAGTTGACTAAGCTCCTAGAAAATATCCATCGTGCGGTGAATATTGGTTTGGTCAACGAAATGAAAATTCTTGCCGATAAAATGGATATCGATATTCATGAAGTGATTCGTGCGGCTGCGACCAAACCGTTTGGTTTTGTCGCTTATTATCCTGGGCCTGGGCTTGGGGGGCACTGCATTCCTATTGATCCGTTTTATCTGACGTGGAAAGCACGCGAATATGGTTTGCATACGCGCTTTATTGAGCTTGCCGGAGAGATCAATTCTGCGATGCCGGATTACGTCATCTCTAAGGTGGTTGCAGCACTTAATGCAGCGAAGAAGGCGGTCAATGGCAGTCGTATTTTACTGTTAGGTATCGCCTACAAAAAAAACGTAGATGATATGCGTGAGTCACCATCGGTCATGTTGATGGAAAGGCTACGTGAGTTAGGTGCTGAGGTGGCGTATAGCGATCCACATATTGCGGTTTTTCCCAAGATGCGCGAGCATCAATTTACCTTATCCAGTGTCCCATTAACGCCGAGTAGCTTATCTGCATACGATTGTGTGTTATTAGCCACGGATCATGATGCCTTTGACTATGACATGATCAAAGAAAACGCGGCGTTGATTGTCGATTCACGTGGGCGTTATCTTGAGTGCGCTGCACATATTGTAAGGGCATAACATGCGTAATTATCCTGCTCCTATTCTGGATCGTAAGCTGCGTTTTGCGTTAGTGGGTTGTGGACGCATTGCCAAAAATCATGTGGCAGCATTGCAGCAACATCCGGATCGCGCTGAGTGGGTTGCGGTGTGTGATACCGATCGTGATGCGCGTAATGCTTTTGCCGCAGAGATGGGTGTTGAGGCATACGCGGATCTCACGCACATGTTAAAAAATATAACGGCGGATATCATTGTATTAACCACGCCCAGTGGTTTACACGCAGAACAAGCCATCACAGCTGCTGCTGCAGGTTGTCATGTGCTAACAGAAAAGCCCATGGCGACCCGTTGGCACGATGGTTTGCGTATGGTTAAGGCTTGTGATGATGCCAATGTACGTTTATTTGTTGTGAAGCAAAATCGGCGTAATGCGACTTTGCAATTGCTCAAGCAGGCATTGACGCAAGGCAGATTTGGGCACATTTACTTAGTTAATATCAATGTGTTTTGGACACGCCCACAAGATTACTATGACAGTGCAGCATGGCGTGGCACGTGGGAATTCGATGGCGGTGCTTTCATGAATCAAGCCAGTCATTATGTGGATTTGTTAGAGTGGTTGATAGGTCCGATTGACAGTCTACATGCGTATACGGCTACGCTGGCTAGACAAATTGAGGTAGAAGACACGGGCGTACTGAGCGTTAGATGGCGCTCCGGCACATTGGGTTCCATGAACGTGACGATGTTAACCTATCCTAAAAACTTAGAGGGCAGTATCACCGTGCTAGGTGACAAAGGCACGGTGCGTATAGGCGGTGTGGCGGTTAATGAAATCCAACAATGGGAATTCGCAGAACCGCATGCAGACGATGCTAAGGTCGCGCAAGCGAGCTATGCGACGACATCGGTATATGGCTTTGGCCATCCACTGTACTACGATAATGTCATCCGTGTATTGCGCGGTGAAGCCGAACCTGAGACAGACGGGCGTGCAGGATTGAAGTCATTACAGGTATTGATTGCCACGTATTTATCGGCGCGTGATGGTAGACGCGTTGCTTTACCCTTGGATTACTAAAACATGACGGCGACCATTCATGCTACGGCTATCATTGATGCAGGCGCACAAATCGGCACTGGTACGCGTGTTTGGCATTGGGCGCATGTGTGCGGTGGTGCGCAGATTGGCGAGTGTTGTTCGCTAGGACAGGGTGTGTTTGTCGGCAATGATGTGGTCATTGGTAATAATGTAAAGATCCAAAATCATGTTTCTGTGTATGATGCCGTACGTTTAGAGGATGATGTGTTTTGTGGGCCCAGTATGGTTTTTACCAATGTCTACAATCCGCGTTCTGCCATTACACGCAAGCAAGAGTATCGGCAGACGCATGTGCGACGGGGTGCTACATTAGGTGCGAACTGTACCGTTGTATGTGGTATTACCATTGGTGAATATGCATTTGTGGGGGCTGGCGCTGTGGTTAATCGTGATGTTCCTGCGTATGCGCTGATGTTAGGAGTCCCTGCCGTGCGCAGTGGATGGATGTGTCAATGTGGGGTTCGTTTAGTCGAGACAACAGAGACTGTGTGTTGTCAGTCGTGTAGTAAGTCATATCGTATTAGCGAAGATTGCTGCACGTTATTGATGGATGAGGATAGTTGCAAGGTACGATGAACATTCCATTTGTTGATTTAAAAACGCAATATCACGCGTTGCAAACCACCATGCAAGCACGGATCAACGCTGTACTTGAACATGGCCAATACATCATGGGCCCAGAAGTCTATGAATTAGAAGCCAAGCTGGCAGCGTATACCGGCGCTAAGCATTGCATTAGCGTGGCCTCTGGTACCGAAGCTTTGTTGATAGCGTTAATGGCGTTGGGGATAAAACCGGGTGACGAAATCATCACTACGGCCTTCACGTTTGTAGCGACGGCAGAAGTTATCGTATTGCTTGGCGCAGTTCCCGTGTTTGTAGATATTCAAGCAGATACCTGCAACCTTAATCCGGCTTTGCTCAAAGCGGCGATTACCACTAAGACTAAAGCCATCTTGCCCGTATCGCTCTACGGTCAGCCTGCAGACATGGCTGAGATCAATGCGATTGCTGCCGACTATGGCTTGCCCGTCATCGAAGATGCAGCGCAGAGTTTTGGTGCCGAATACCAAGGCAACAAGAGTTGCAATCTTTCCACGGTGGGGTGTACGAGTTTTTTTCCGAGTAAACCGTTGGGCTGTTACGGTGATGGTGGTGCTATTTTTACGAGTGATGATGCCTTGGCGACAGCGATGCGCGAGATTCGCGTGCACGGGCAGGAGCGGCGTTATTACCACACGCGTGTAGGTGTGGGTGGACGCATGGATACGTTGCAATGTGCTATTGTGTTGGCAAAATTAGAGCGTTTTGCGTGGGAGATAGAACAACGTATCACGATTGGTTCGCGTTATCATGTCTTACTGGAGCAGGCGAATATTCCACTGGGCTTGTTAGCCATGCGCCAAGACAGGACGTGTGTGTGGGCGCAATACACCATTTTTTCAGCGTGCCGTGAGGCGTTACGCGACTATTTACAAGGTCAAGGCATTCCAACGGCGGTACATTACCCCATACCATTGCATCAACAGCCGGCTTATTCTGCGTACGGTCGTGCGGGTAATTTAGCGTTGAGCGAACGGGTTGCTAGTCAGGTGTTGAGTCTTCCGATGAGTGCTGATCTCAGCCTATCTCAGCAACAACACATTGTCTCTGCGTTGCAGCAATTTTTTAGGCAGGAGAAAGTAGCGATTTGATAAACGTGCTTGTTGAGTCGTCACGGGACTGGCTGGTTACATCCAGCTTGAGCGTTGTGATGAGTGGAAGCTCGGTGAGCCTGTAAGCTTAGTTTGTTTGGGTATGAAGCCAGCATTGCGAGTGACTTGATTCGTTCGAACCGCGAGTGGTGCGAAAGTAGATTGCCGCAGCCACTATTCTTTAAAGGAACCGGTTGGAAAGAGCGTCTTTTAAGTGTTCATTCATCTTATACGGTATAACTTGGTAGCACGTTAAAAATGCAGTGTGCTATCATGCGTCTTTTCTTAGCCAATAGAACTGAGATATTTGGATATTAATGCGCAAGTACAGCTCGGATATGCCTGTCAAATCAGCACAACGACATTTCGTTACTAGCGTGATGTCTGTATTAATGGGAACGACAGCGGCTCAAGCACTACCGGTTCTGGGTTCCTTAGTGCTTACGCGACAATATGCACCTGGGGAATTCGGCATTTTTTCTGCTTGGCTAGCGTTGGTTACGTTCTTAGCCGTCGTGTTGACTGGCAGATTTGAAACGGGATTAGCTATTGCTGAAAATGGCGAGTCACGTAGACGAGCGGTGTTCGCAACGTTATTAACGGTGTTATTAGCTACCTTGGTAGTTTGCTTAATCTTTCTTGTGCTTACCGTATTGTGCGTGCCAATATTGGAACGAGTGCCTAGATTGTTATTATGGTTGGGTATCCCTACGGCATTGTTGATAGCGGCTATGCAGACATGGCAATCCTGGGCTGCCGCGGAAGGAAAGTATCGATACTTGATTTCAATGCGCATTGCCCAGGCTGCAAGTATCATCGTATTGCAAATTGTGGCGGGTATTGGCTTTCCTTCTGCAACTGCGCTGGGTGTGGCTCATTTCATGGGTGTATCGTTGGGATTGGCAATTGCAGCATACCTAATGCCGTTGGGTAGATTCGATCGCGTTGGCATGAGGGATAATCTAATTACGTTTTGGTACCAGAATCGGCGTTTTTTCTTATTCTCATTACCTGCCGACGCAGTAAATGCAGCCGCCGCACAGCTTCCTGTACTTATTGTAGCGGCCCGTTTTGGTGCAGAGATGGCTGGGCTACTGGCCATGACCATGCGCGTGTTGGGTGCTCCGATCGGCTTACTGGCTAATTCGGTACTGGACGTGTTTAAGAGACATGCTGCTACTGGTTTTAGGGAGCGTGGAGAGTGTCGTGCCGAATATAGACTGGCGTTTAAAATGCTAACTGTTGCTGCGCTTGTTTTTTCGGTGGCAATGGCATTTGGTAGTAAACCACTGTTTACAATTGCTTTTGGTACAACATGGGCAAGTGCCGGAACGGTGGCTTTGTGGTTGTTACCACGATTTGCCATAGGTTTTGTTGCTAGTCCGTTGAGTTATATGGTTTATATTGCAGGTAAGCAACATATGGATCTTGTCTGGCAAGTCACACTTTTGCTTATGACAGTAGCTACGTTGAATTTTTTACCCAGTGAGAGTTTGGCATTGCAGGTATACAGCGTGGGTTACAGTGTACTGTATGTTGTTTATGTCATCATGTCTTACAACTATAGTCGGGGAAAATCAAATGATAGCCGTCATTGATTACAACATTGGTAATATTTCTGCGGTAGTGAATATGTTGCAGCGATTAGGCGTGAAAAGCATTATTACGTCTGATCCTGAGCAGATTGCCCAAGCGGATAAAATCATTCTTCCTGGCAATGGTGCGTTTGATGCGTGTATGATTAATCTGCGTGCGAGTGGTTTGATTCCTTTGCTAGAGCAACGTGTGCTGCAGGAAAAAATTCCCGTATTAGGGATCTGTGTGGGTGCGCAGATGCTTGGACATAGCAGTGAGGAAGGACAAGAATCTGGGTTGGGGTGGTTAGATTTTTGCGTGCGTCGCTTTCCTGATTTGCCGAGCTTACGTATTCCGCATATGGGCTGGAATCAGGTTAAAGCGCCACGTGAACACCCGATTATACATGGTATTGACGCAGACACGCGTTTTTATTTCGTGCACAGTTATTACATGCTACCGCGTACTCTTGATCTTGTTTTATTGACGGCTGAGTACGGCATCTCGTTTGCTGCAGGTGTTGCACGTGATAACATGATTGGAGTTCAGTTTCATCCGGAGAAAAGCCATCGTTACGGTAAGCAACTTCTCGCTAACTTTTGTCAAAGGCATTAACTATGTATCGTTCTCGTGTTATTCCTTGTTTGCTTTTACGTGGCAACGGCTTAGTTAAAACGCGACAGTTTAAGCGCGCTGTTTACGTCGGTGATCCGGTTAATGCAGCAAAAATTTTTAGTGATAAAGAAGCGGATGAATTAGTTTTATTGGATATCGATGCTTCCCGCGAGGGACGAGAATTAAATTACGAACTGATTGCGGAAATTGCCGGCGAATGTTTCATGCCGTTAACCTATGGTGGTGGAGTACGTACTATTGAACAGGTGCGTCGTCTGCTACGTTTAGGCATAGAGAAAATCGTGATAAATTCTGCTGCTACAAGGTCGCTTTCCGTTATTTCACAAGCAGCACACATTTTTGGTAACCAAGCCATCGTTGCTGGCATTGATGTACACCGTACTTTTTTGGGGGGGTATGAGGTGATGGCTAACTCGGCGACGATTACGACTAAGCTAAAATTAAACGCGCATATACATGCATTGATTGATGCTGGAGCAGGTGAGATTTTTCTTAATCATATTGATCGTGATGGCATGATGTGTGGTTATGACCTGGATTTGGTACGCCGTGTAACGCAAGAGTCATCGGTACCTGTTGTTGCTTGTGGTGGTGCAGGTACTATCGAGCATCTGGTGCAAGCGGTGCGAGAGGCGGGTGCTTCGGCAGTGTGCGCAGGTAGCCTATTTGTTTTTCACGGTAAACACCGAGCGGTATTGATTAACTATCCTCACAATTTGATGATTTGAGATACCTATATGTTACAGCTAGCCTCGAAAACTAAAATATTGCTGTGTTTGTTTACATTGAGTTTTACCGCGATTTTTTTATATTGTGTGCGATTTGAAGTGGCATATGCTTACGTCAGTATTAGCTCAGTGAGTGTTTTGGATTTCGTGAGCTATGGGTTATTACTGTTAGTTTGGTTGGGGGTAATTGCGGCACTTTTTCCAAGCGAAGTACATACTCCTTCAGACATTTTTTTGTGTTTTTATTTACTGTGCGCAACGTTTTGGTCAGCCTGTTACTGGCCTGCCACAAGGTTGATAACTAGCGAACAAGCCTGCTTGTTGGCGTTACTTTTGTTGTTGCCAGCGGTAATGGTTGCAATGGGTCGTTGGGTGGCTTCACGTCTTACTGTTCCCAACCTCGTATTTCCAATTAAACTTACTCCGCGTGCGTTAGTTAGCATACTGATGTTTGTGTTGTTGCTGACTGCGCTCGTTGGCTATAAGGTAGTTGGTACCAACGCCAGTTTCAGCTTTGCGGAAATATATGTGCGTCGGCTAGCGGGGCGTGGTGATTTTGCTAACCACATTCTCTCTGCATACTTAATACAAATTAGCGTCAATGGCTTGGCGCCTTATCTCGCTTTTGTAGCCATGCGTAATCGTATGGTATTGCCATACTTGGTTGCGTTGGTGTTTAGCATTGCCTGTTATCATTTATTGGGTCTAAAGCAGCCCATCGTCAATGTAATTTTGCTGGGCGCATTAGGGTATTTTGTGCGTAGCAACAGGATCATTCATTTTCCTCGACTTATCCTGGGTGGTTTACTCATCTTGATGTTATCGGCTGTTTTAGAATCCTGTTATTTTAGCACTACGTTCCTCTCTGATTACGTTGTACGGCGGGTTGCTTTGGTCAGCTCATTAATTCAAGTTTATTTTTTACATGCGTTTTGTCACGGAGGCAGTGTCGCTTGGTTTACGGGTATAGACACCACAGGTTACCAATCGGCTGAGTTTTTCGTTGGTGCAAAATATATGCATCGCCCGCTCATGAATGCCGATACCAACGCCTACCTGCATCAGTTAGCCAGTGGAGGTATTATTGATTATTTAGCGGTTGTACTTGGAACGGCTTGTGTAACGACTGTGTTGGATATACTGTATTTGAGGCGTCGATGCATTGATAGTATTGCAATTGCTGCCATGTTCGGTATCTTGTTGGTTGAACAGGCGTTCACAATAGTGTTGGCCAGTTCTGGTATTGGATTATGTATAGTGCTGGCAATGTTGTCTCAAACAAGACAGTCGACTTGACATTATAAGGGTGAATTTAAGTGGAAAAATCGATAAAACAAATTTGTTGCCGCTGTGTGATGGATACCAGCGATCCGGCGATCACTTTTAATGAGCAGGGTATTTGTAATCATTGTGTAGCATTTGATACGGTTACCCGTACCCAGTGGTTTCCTAATGCAGAGGGCACGCGACGCTTGGCGGATATTATAGAGCGTATAAAAACGGAGGGGAAACAACAAGAATATGATTGCATCATCGGTTTATCGGGGGGGGTTGATAGTTCTTATCTTGCATTCAAGGCTGCGACATGGGGATTGCGTCCGCTGGTTGTACATGTTGATGCGGGTTGGAACAGTGAGTTGGCTGTAGCCAATATTGAAAAAATTGTTAAGTATTGTGGGTATGACCTGCATACCCATGTGGTAGATTGGGAAGAAATGCGTGATCTGCACTTGTCTTATCTACAATCTGGATATTCAAACCAAGATGTTCCGCAAGACCATGTGTTTTTTGCCAGTCTCTATCACTTCGCAACGCAGCATAATATCCGCTATATTCTGTCCGGAGGTAACATTGCTACCGAAAGTATTTTCCCTGTTGCATGGCATGGCGGAAGTGCAATGGATGCGATTCACTTAAAGGCCATCCATAAGAAATTTGGCCAAAAGTCATTGAAAAGTTATAAGACCATTAGTTTTTTTTCCTATTATATATGGTATCCATTTATCAAAAAAATGCGCACAATGCGGCCGCTGAATTACTTGGCGTACAACAAGCAACAAGCAATTAACGAATTGGAAACGGTGGTGGGTTGGCGCTCCTACGGACGTAAGCATGGCGAATCGCTATTTACCAAGATTTTTCAAAATGACTATCTCCCGCGTAGGTTTGGTTATGACAAACGCTTACCTCACTTATCTAGTTTGATTGTATCTGGACAGATGACACGTGAAGAGGCGTTGCTAGCATTGGTCGAGCCGTTATACGATCCCCAACAACTAGAAATCGATTTGAATTTTTTCTGTAAAAAATTACGTATAACGCGGGAACAGTATGAAGAATTCATTATAGCACCCCATTCAGCTTATGATGATTTTCCAAATTGGCTGAGTCGTTATAGGGTACTAAAATCCATTCAGGCTAGCGTAGAACGTTTGTTGGGTAAACGAATCCACGTTTATTCCTGATGTAATCTGCTACCAGCATAGTTGTTGAGTTTAAAAGGTAAAATATGACAATACGCGTTGTACACCTGAGCACAGCACATGGTCGTCGTGAAATTCGCGTTCATCTCAAAGAATGTAATAGCCTGGCTGCAGCCGGATATGATGTGCATTACGTGGTGGCTGACGGGCTCGGTCACGAACGTATTGATAAGGTGCACATACACGATATTGGCCTGGCTAGAGGACGTTTCTTGCGTATGCTGATTTATCCTTGGCGTATGTTAAGGACAGCACGTAAGCTGAATGCCCGAGTGTATCATTTTCATGATCCAGAATTGTTGTTGATAGCCCTGTTCCTGTTACGCAATGGAGCCAAAGTAATTTACGATAGCCACGAAGATGTGCCACGTGTATTGCTAAGCCGCGACTGGATTCCTCATTGGATTCGACCAGGTTTGTCGGCTGTGTTTGAACGGTTTGAGAATTTTGTCGCAAAACGCTTATCAGCAATTGTGGGTGCTACACCGCATATCACCGCACGTTTTGCTAAACTCAACACGATGGCAGTTACCCTGAATAATTTTCCGTTGCGTAGCGAAATAACAGACACTGTGATTATACGAGATAATAAATCACGGCATATTTGTTACCTGGGTGGTATCAGCCGTATTCGTGGTATTGCAGAAATGGTGCGTGCACTGGAGTTTGTAGATGCCACGCTGATTCTAGCCGGCCCATTTGAAAGTCAAGAGACCGAGCAAACCATGCGTCAGTTACCGGCATGGAGCAAAGTGGATTACCGTGGTAAGGTCAGTCGAGAGGAGGTTCGTGCTATCATGGCAATGTCTCAGGCCGGCTTAGTCTTTTTCCATCCGGAACCTAATCACCTGCATGCGCAGCCGAATAAAATATTCGAGTATATGTCAGCGGGTTTACCGGTATTAGCATCAGATTTTCCGTTGTGGCATACTCTGCTTACCGCAGCGCAAGCGGGACTTGTTGCTGATCCGATGAATCCTAAGGCGATTGCGCGGGTCATCCAACAACTATTAGATGATCCCGCGGCTGGCGCGCAAATGGGGCTGAATGGCCGGCAGCACGTGCTAAGCAAGTGTCTTTGGACCTTCGAGGAACAGACCCTATATGAACTGTATAATAAAATTTTAGTGGTGCCATGAAAAAGATCGTTACCGTTTTGGGCGCGCGTCCACAGTTTATCAAGGCTAGCGTGGTGTCACATGCGTTGGCTGCATTGGCGGATGATATTTGTGAATTAGTGGTGCATACAGGACAACACTTCGATGCCAATATGTCGGATGTATTTTTCGACGAGCTAGGTATGCGTCCACCCGCTTATTCCATGGCTATTCACAGCATGCCGCACGGTGCAATGACTGGGCGCATGTTAACTGAGATAGAACAAGTATTGTTGCACGAACGGCCGGCAGCCGTATTGGTTTATGGTGATACCAATTCTACGCTCGCGGGTGCATTAGCTGCGGCTAAGTTACATATTCCTGTGGCACATGTGGAAGCGGGCTTGCGTTCATTTAATTTAACCATGCCCGAAGAGATCAATCGCATGCTGACCGATCGTATTTCACGTTGGCTGTTTACGCCTAATGAAGTTGCCAAGGCACATCTCATCCAGGAAGGTGTGTCGGCAACGCAAATTATTGAGGTGGGAGATGTCATGTATGACGTGGCACTCCATCACGGTGCGCGCGTCAACAGCCAAGGTCGTGTGCTTAAGCGTCTCGCATTGCAAGCGAATACCTATGTATTGGTTACCGTGCACCGCGCTGAAAATACAGATACGACGCAGCGTTTGCTAGCCATCGCCGATGCCTTGGAAATGATTTCTGGCAAGATCCCTGTTGTGTGGCCGTTACACCCACGCACGCGACAGGCGCTGAGCGACTTAGGGCGTCTGCAACAGTTAGCGACGGTGGTACAACTGATTGAACCAGTGAGTTATCTCGACATGATGCAATTAGAAAAGTATGCAGCAGTCATTGCCACCGATTCGGGTGGCGTGCAAAAAGAAGCTTTTTTCTGTGAGGTGCCTTGCATCACGCTGCGTAATGAAACCGAATGGACAGAGTTGATTAGTGCGGGTTGGAACCAATTAGTGCCACCGCATAATGCGGAAGATATCGCGCAAGCCGTGAACGCAGCGTTAGGGCGTCGTGGCCAGCCCATCAAACCTTACGGTGATGGCGATGCTGCAATACGCATCGCCCAACGCCTACAACTCGATTTACAACGATGAATATACTGTATCTAAACCACTATGCGGGCGCACCCCAATATGGGATGGAGTTTCGTCCGTATTATTTAGCACGCGAGTGGGTACGTGCGGGGCATCGTGTTCGTATAGTCGCAGCGGATTTCTCCCACGTTCGCGCGTGTCAGCCGACACCCAGGCCCAGGCGCCGATCTTGGTTAAAAGGCCACTGGCACGAAACTATGGATGGCATTGATTATCAGTGGTTTGTAACGTCTGCTTATCAAGGCAATGGCATTGCTCGTGTTTTTAATATCGTTACTTTTCTGGCTCGGCTGGCTATGAACATTAAACATATTGCGCGTGAGTTCAAACCGGATGTGGTGATTGCATCCAGTACGTATCCTATGGATATTTGGCCTGCCATCCGTCTCGCACGCAAAAGCCGTGCGAAGTTAGTTTTTGAAGTGCATGATCTGTGGCCGTTGTCACTGATAGAGATCGCCGGAATGTCACCTAGGCATCCGTTTGTGCGTGTCTGTCAATGGGCGGAGAATACGGCTTACCGCACTGCAGATTTAGTCGTATCGATTCTGCCGAACATTGCCAGTCATGCCTACAACAAAGGTTTGGAATCTACGCGACTCGCACTCGTGCCTAACGGTACTTCTATTGACGAATGGTCGCACAGTTCGACGCAAGTGCTGCGGGACGATGTGTGTACGGCAATCACGGCGGCACGCGCTGCAGATCATACGGTGATCGCATACGCGGGATCGCACGGGTTACCCAATGCACTGGATACACTGCTCGATGCTGCACTGCTACTGCGAGAGGAACCCGTTAGCTTTATTTTGGTAGGCGATGGTCATGAACGTAAACGCTTGCAAGCGCGCGTCGAAAAAGAAGGGCTAGTTCGTGTCAGACTGTTTGCGCCCATTCCCAAAGCGCAAATACCTGTGTTGCTGGCACGGGTGGACGCTGCTTATCTGGGTGCGCCACGCTGCTCCATTTATCGCTTTGGTATGTCAACCAATAAGATGATCGACTACATGATGGCAGGGGTCCCTATTATTTACGCAGTTGAGGCAGGTAATGATCCTATTACAGAGGCAGGTTGTGGGCTTACAGTATCGGCCGAAAATGGGCCAGCCTTAGCCGATGCAATTCGGCAATTGATGCATTTGTCTGTGGAGCAGCGGCAGTTGATGGGTGACAACGGCAAACGCTATGCTCTGGCAAACCACATGTATGCTTCGCTAGCACGTAAATTTCTACATGCTATTTATGCTACGCATTCTAAGCGCGTAGGATAATTTCCCGCCCCATCTTGGTGTTACTGTCTATACGTTTGATAGTGAGATTGTGTTGTGCAAGGAGTATGCGTTATCTAGAGGTGTTATTTTTAGTGCAGCGTTAGCCAAGTAAGCTGATAAATTTTTCTCATAGTTTGGCAGCGGGAAATGTGTTAGCATCGCCGCCTGTCTGTGCATTTTGTGAGGCCTATCATGCGTTTTTTACCTTTCGCATTACCTGAAATCGGCGAGGATGAGATTGCCGAGGTGGTCGCGTGCTTACGTTCAGGTTGGGTCACAACCGGTCCTAAAACACGTCAGTTCGAAGCCGATTTTGTGGATTTTCTGGGCGGTGGTTTAGACGCCGTTGCGATCAACTCAGCCACGGCGGGTTTGCACCTAGGGTTAGAAGCACTGGGCATAGGTCCGGGTGACGAGGTCATCACAACCACGCATACATTTACTGCGACCGCAGAAATTATTCGTTATCTGGGCGCAGATCCTGTGTTTGTTGACATAGATGCGACACTGTGTATTGATGTAGATGCCATTGAAGCGGCGCTAACACCGCGGACCAAAGCGATTATTCCGGTACATTTTGCGGGTAGGTCTGCAGACATGCAGCGTCTACTTGCGTTAGCCGATAAGCACGGTTTGCGCGTGATGGAAGATGCAGCGCATGCTTTACCGACTACCTGTGACGAAAAATTGATTGGCACCTTGCGCAGTGATATCACTGTTTTTAGTTTTTATGCGAATAAGACGATCACGACAGGTGAGGGTGGCATGCTGGTGACGCGTAACCCGGATATTGCCAAACGTGCACGGGTGATGCGTTTACATGGCATCAATAGCGATGCTTTCGATCGTTTTACGGCTAAAGTGCCTAGTTGGTATTATGAAATTGTAGCACCCGGATTCAAATACAACATGACTGATATTGCGGCGGCCATGGGCGTACACCAACTCAAAAAGGCCCGTACCTTCCAACAAAAACGCGCACATATTGCTGATGCGTATAATACAGCATTTGTCGATCTACCCTTAGTGTTGCCACCATTACCTGCATTGGGTGATACGCATGCTTGGCATTTGTACGTGATTCAATTAAAGGACGCTGCGCCGGTGAATCGAGATGCATTTATTGAGCGGATGTTTGCATCAGATATTGGTTGTAGTGTGCATTATATTCCGTTGCATCTACAGCCTTATTGGCGCGACACTTATCGTCTTACTCCTGCGATGTTTCCAGTCAGTCAAGCCGTGTATGAGCGTTGTGTATCATTGCCTATTTATAGTTGTATGGCTGATGACGATGTGATGCGCGTGATTGCCGCGGTCAAAGCGGCATTAGCGTAGTAGCGAAATTTTTATTATAAGTCTTGCGTGAGAAACAGGGTGTGACAGATGATAAAACGCGTGTTTGATTTTTTCGTCAGTGCAACAGGCTTATTGCTGTTATCTCCGCTACTATTACTCATTGCTTTGGCCATCAAACTGGATTCGCAAGGCACGGTGTTGTTTCGCCAAGTGCGCGTGGGACGTTATGGTAAGTCTTTTCGTATTCACAAATTTAGAACGATGGTGCAAGATGCGGAACGGCAAGGGCTACAGATTACGGTAGGTGGTGACCCTAGAGTAACGCGAGTAGGCGCTTTTTTACGTAAGCATAAATTAGATGAGTTGCCGCAGTTGCTGGACGTTTTGTACGGTGATATGAGTTTGGTTGGACCGAGGCCTGAAGTACCACGTTATGTTGCTTGTTACCCCAGTGCTATACGAGAGTTGGTATTATCCGTTCGACCGGGAATTACGGACAGAATGTCGATTGAGTTTAAAGATGAAAATGAAATTTTAGCGCGCGCAGCAGATCCGGATCAGGTTTATACCCAAGAGATTTTACCGGTTAAACTGCGTTACTACAGTGATTACGCGCAAGGGCATAGTTTTTTCGGCGATCTGCGTATTATTGTCGACACCTTAAGAGCTCTTGTTTTTTGAGATAAGTATACCGCTAGCCCTTCAAAATGCGAATTTAAGTTAATTGTTTGCGCGGTATATTGTTTTTATGACCGGCACAAAGTAAATTTGTGCGTGGTCACCCAAGGGCAGAATCGCGATTCTATTCTTTGGAAACCCCATCGCGTAGAGAACACTTCAAAATGCGATTTTTGCATTTTGAAGTGTAATGGGTATATAACTAGAAAAAGGTAACTATTCAGCATTTTGTTAATATAGTTAGAGAAAGGGTTTACTATGTTGACTAAACTGCGTAGCAGTCAATATGTACATCATGTGGCAATGCTAGCCACGGGCACTGCCATTGCTCAAGCGATTCCTATTGCGGTAAGCCCGATTCTTACCCGCTTGTATTCTCCGGAAGAATTTGGTTTATTGGCTATATTCATGGCGTGTGCCGCTGTATTATCAATCATTGCAACAGGGCGTTATGAGTTGGCGATCATGTTGCCGCTAGACGATAAAGATGCCGCTAATTTGGTAGTGCTTACTTTAAAAATCTCTGCGGTAATCAGTTTATTCATGTTATTAATTGTGGTTTTTTTCAACGTTCAGCTCGCCACATTATTGGGTAAGCAGGCTATTGCGCCGTGGCTTTATGTGTTGCCGGTGACGGTATTCACGCTGGGTGCTTTTCAGGTGTTTCAGTTTTGGTGCAATCGAAAAGCACAATACCGTCGCATGTCTACTAATCGTATGCAGCAAAGTGCTGCAATAGCGATTGCCAGCGTGTTGTTGGGATGGTGGCGTATGGGTGGCGGACAGATCATCGCTAATGTGTTCGGCCAAAGCATTTCACTCTTATGGCTGGGTCGGCGTGTATGGCGTGAGCATCACGAAACTTTTGCACAAGTAACGCATGTTGAACAACGGCGCTTAGCCAGAAGATATGCCTCACATCCGTTGCATTTGGTGCCGTCGCACTTAATTGGAGCGATTGCGTTACAGATCCCGGTGTTTTTAATGACGCATGTTTTTTCATTGGCAACTGCCGGTTTATTTTCTTTGGCTACGCGCTTTGTTGCCGTACCAACTCTGTTGGTTGCTGACGCAATTGGTAGTGTGTATAGGCAAAATATCAGTGATGCATATAATCGACACGGCGAATTTCGGGATATTTTCAAAAAAACTTTATGCATTACTAGTGTATTGTCTCTGGTTCCTTTCACGCTTTTGTATGTCATTGCACCGTCACTGTTTGCTTTCGTGTATGGCGAAGCATGGCGTGTGGCCGGCGAGTATGCACAGATCTTAGTAGTGGCGTCGTTTTTCCAGTTTGTTTTCACACCCATTGATAAAGGCGCCTTAGTTGTTGGCGCTACTCAATATATTTTTGGATGGCACTTGACGCGACTACTTGCTCTACTTGCTTTATTTATTGTTGCGTGTACTGTAAAGCTGGCGATAGAACAAGTATTGTGGTTATACGTAGGAATTAACATAATGATGTATCTTACGGAAGGTATTGTAGGGTTTTATTTAGCAAAGCCCAGGGGATCTATATAATGGAAAAGTGTAACTATTCAGCAAATTTGAGGATCCTGTTCATTTACAAGGTAAAACAGCTGTTTTCTCTACACGATGAGGGATTCTCAAGGGGGAGAATCGTGATTCTTCCCCTTGAGCGCGTAAAGCCAATTTACTTGGCTTTAGCGTCAAATTAAGGGTATCTATTCAGCAAAATGCTGAATAGATACGGAAAAGTTTAAGATGAGAAATATTATCCACGGAATGTGATTGGTTTTGAAGAAATGATATCGATTACATGGATACATCTGGGGAGACTCATGCTACTTAAGTGGAACAGGGTGATAGAACGGTTTTTGCGTTGTTGCTGCTAATTCTCAGGGATTGGTTTGCAAATCAACGTGATGATTGGCTAGTATAAAGGGTTCGATGATAGTGAAATGAAAACGCTTACCTACACGTCCTACATTAACGCATATACATTGTTTGTTGCCGCAAAGAGGCTTGGCGTTGAACTTGACACAGTCGCTGCATCTCCTTTGTTTCCCATACCGTCGGCATGTAACACTCAAACATACGAGTGGTTGCTCTTTACTGAAGAAGCTTCGTTGCGTAAGGCGCTACACGGTGAGATATCAGGGAAATTTTGGCCTAATACTTTTCCATTGCAGTTGCTCGATGATAAGTGGGCGTTTGCCGAATGGTTGCAGGATAAAGACGGGTTAACTCCCTCGCTCGCCCATTGTTCACTGGAGGATGAAGCATCTATTCCTTTTCCTTTTTTGATCAAGGCAAAACATTCATGGCTTGATGCGAATAAATTGCCTAGGGGTTGGATATGTCATTCCTTGTCGGATGTTGTACGATATCGCGCTAAAATGGTAAAGCAAGGGTGGTCACCGGAATATTTTTATATTCAGGAATGGCTGGGTGATGCAGATTGTAGCGTGATATCCGTGTGTGGTTTTTATGATGCAGGTAATGCTTCACGCAATTTGGCCTGCGTAGTCGAACGTTTTGCCTCGTATCATAAAGGTCTGAGTTGTTCCTCTGTCGTGGGAGTGATTGATGACGTTTGGGATTTAACCAGCAAAACATTCGCGATTCTTACTGCATTAGCCTTTACGGGTCCCTATGAGCTTGAATTTCTGGTAACAGGAGATCGTGTATTGGTACTTGAATTAAATCCAAGATTTTGGATGCAACATGTCTTGTTTCTTGCGGATGGGAATGGTTTGCTTAAACGCTATTTTGGCTTAGATACATTGGACGATCACAGGCAGAAAACGCTGCGCAAATTATTATGGATTGATGGATTATTTTTGGTGAATGATTTTGTCACATTGCGTTTTAGTGTCATTCCACTGCTGATCGATAAATATCGCGAGGGATATGAATTATTGGTATGGCCTACAATTCCGCTGGCATGTTGGGTGTGGATGAAAATAGTATACTATAGGGTGCGTAAGATAATTAAATACGTTACGTGGGGGTGATACGTCAAATGTATTCAATAAGCTGTCTCAGCTGGTTAGAGCAAGTATTAAAAGAACGCTTTGGGTATGCCTTTGTATTACGTGTATTGAGTGATGAATTATTATCTCTTTCACTCCCTGATCACGAGAATACAGTTGAGCTTATGGCTGGGAATCCGAATTTTAAATATGCGTTGTCTGATTTCCCATGCAGCATTTGGGATGCCAGTGAAGAAAATTGGTTTGCGCCTCTTGGTGAACCCTTAGTTGCGCCCGGAGTGATGGAATTGCCATCGCCTTTGATTCTAGAGTCTCAAGGTGGTTATCGTATTCAATACGATATTCTTGGTTTAATTTATTGGATGTTATCGCGGCAAGAAGAAGTGGGGCGTACTGATTTAGACAACAATGGTCGCTTTCCTGCCGTGTCGTCACATGCGTATAAGCACGATTATTTAGAGCGTCCGATCATCGATGAATGGTTGGTTGTTCTCGGACAAGTGCTACAATGTGTGTGGCCTCAGCTAGTACTTAGGCCATCCCAGTTCAGCATAAAAGTATCGCACGATGTGGATAGGCCAAGTCGATATGGGTTAATTGATTTTAAGCGCCTATTATACACTATGACGGGCGATTTACTTCGCGGTAATATACGTAACGCTGTGCTTGCGCCATGGATTTGGCTAGGTTGTCGGCAACGGCTGCATGTGGCAGATCCGGCCAATACCTTTGATTGGATTATGCAAGTATCGGAGAAGTATGGTTTAACCAGCGCATTTTATTTTATTTGTGGCCAGACGGATTGGCATAAAGATCCTGAATATAAAACGGGGCATGCAGCAATTCGAGAGTTAATGCAACGTATTTATGTGCGCGGTCATGAAATTGGATTACATCCTAGTTATAATACTTATCGGAATACGGCAGCTATTGTGGTTGAAGCTGAACGGCTACGCAAAGTGCTTGCTGAGGAAGGTATTCAGCAAATGGAATTAGGTGGTCGCATGCATTACCTACGCTGGGAACACCCCGCTACGCTGTATAGTTGGGAAGCGGCTGGTCTGAGCTATGATAGTACGCTTGGTTATGCTGATCATGCGGGTTTTCGTTGTGGGACTTGTTTCGAATATCCCGCTTTTGATCCAGTAACCGACAGTGCAGTTAATGTGCGTATTCGACCGCTGATTGCAATGGAGTGCACTGTCATGGATGAATCTTATATGGGCCTAGGTACTGGTGATGCGGCATTAAATAAGCTTCTGCAACTTAAACGTGCTTGTTCAGCTGTAAATGGGACCTTTACGTTGCTGTGGCATAATTCGCAGTTGGAGACGCAAGAAAAACGTGAATTGTACGAGCAGGTGCTGGCATTGTGATGCTAGCTTAAATAAGTTTATTTTTTTTCAGCGCAGTAGCTTTTGTTACGCTATCACGGATACAAATTTCATAATTGTACCGCTAGGGAATGAAACTTAGGTGCTGTAGCGTACATAGAACGCCATTCTTTGCCCGAGCCCCCACCAAAAAACGGCGTCATTTATAATAACTAAATTTCTGATTTTTTAGCGGGCGATCAAACAAATCTCGGCATCCTATAGATGCTACATCGCATCTTAAAGTAACGTCTCATGTTTTGGCATCACCCATAAAATTTATTCGCTAGCGGTCTATTCAATACAGACATCGAATAGCCGTAAAAGCTCTCGCTATGTGCCGTCTTATTTGGGGGAGGTTACTTTTTATTGACAAGGTAAATAACGTACTGCTTATAGCAAAGGACCAAGGTGGTGCTGACTAATGAAAACAACAATGCCATCGTGAAACTTAGAATGATTTTTCCAAGTAAGGTTGACGTCGGTAATCGGGTTGTTGTGAGCGGAGAAATGTGTCCATCATTCAGGTTTTGCAAATCATGTTCTATCTCGATAATTGTGTTTTGTATTGCATAAACGATTTTATCAACCTCTGTATAGACAACCTCGTTGCCAGTGGGGATGTTTTTCTTTCGTTCCCAATAGAGTAGTTGTTGATGTTTTTCCCGTAACTGATTCTGATAAGACTGCTTTTTTACTTTTATTTTTTCTTCAAATTGATTTTGAATTTCACGGGTGGTATTTAATAGAATTTCTTTCATTGCGTTTTGATGATTTACTGAGCCTTGCAGCGAAAGAAAAAAGCTTGCCGGATTAAATGAGGGTGATAGCGATTTTAATTCTTTCGACGTTACATGCTCGATAAGCAATGATAGTTCATTAGCAGGAAACTTTTTCTTTATATTATTTAGTTGATGATTGATGATAAGTTGCAAGTCTTCTGTTGAAGTTAAAACTTGACGTTCGCCTAATTGATTTAATAGAAAAGGCGAAGAGATATAAGTTTCCAGCTCGACTTGCACAGGTAGCCAGTAATGAAAATACGCCATACTCACGGCAAAGACGATGAAGAAGAGGATGATCAGCAAACGCTTGACAGAAGAGAACAGATAGATGATATCGAATAGACTGATTTCACCATTTTTTTCTATGCATTGCGTGTCGTTTTGCATAACTACTATATTCCTCGTCACTTGCGACAATTTGGGTGCTGTTAGCATTTTGTACTTGATGCAGCCACACAGCCGGACACTATAGCATTCCGCACTATTTTTCAACCATAATGTGTCCATAACTACCTGGTTTCAAGGTGATTAAACGCCAAACAGGAATAATGGTTGAATTTTCCGGCTAAAATTCCCCTATTAAGTCAATGGAAATAGAGGAAAAGGCGAATGAGGATGGATAGTTTTAATCAACATAGTACAATGCATAGCTTGAAACAGGATATTCATTAAAAGGTCTTATGTATTATGGGTGATTCGCGATTAAACGCTTGCATTATTGTTGTGTATGCATGGCCAAGATTTATTGTAAGTACACAACTATCATGCCAGTGCGAGGAGAGCAGATCATGCTTAAGCAGTGGTTAATGATTTGGATTAAGCGTATTGCCAACATGCAACGCTTGCCTAAGCAAATGTTGATGGCAGTGCTGGATGCCTTGCTCTTGTTGTTTGCCGTGTGGGCCGCATATTCGCTGCGTTTAGGTCATTGTTTTATACCCAGTGGGCAACAATGCTTGTTGCTGGCGGCTGCGCCCGCGTTGGCTATCCCTATTTTTGTGAAGATGGGTTTGTATCATTCGGTGATTCGTTACCTGGGTGAGCACGCGTTATGGATGGTGTTAAAAAGTGTTTCCTTGGCGACATTGTTGTGGGTTGTGTTAGCGTTTATGACCCAAATGATGGGTGTCACAGGCATACCGCGTGCGGTGCCACTGTTGTATTGGTTGCTGGCGGTGGTCGCGGTAGCTGGGGTGCGATTTTTCGCACGTTGGTTTTTGCGCCTGCCATGGCGTACCCAGCATAGTGGACGCCACGTCTTGATTTATGGCGCAGGCAGCGCTGGCAGACAATTAGTGGCTTCATTGTTACAGGGGAGGGAGTTTTTACCGGTTGGTTTTTTAGATGATGATCCCAGCTTACATGGCAAAGAAATTAATAGCTTGCGCGTCTATGATCCGGAACAATTGCGCGTGTTGATTCAGCGTTTTGCCATTGGCGATGTGATTGTTACCCTGCCATCTGCTTCACACGCACGGCGCAAACAGATCGTATTATTGCTAGAGCAGCATCGCGTACGCGCACGCATTTTACCGGCATTGGCTGATATTGCCAATGGACGGCACTTGGTGAGTTTGTTACGTGAAGTAGACATCGGTGATCTGCTGGGGCGCGATACGGTCGTAGCTAATCCCGCATTGCTGGCGCAGTGTATTCAAGGTAAGTCGGTATTGGTGACGGGAGCGGGTGGATCTATAGGTGCCGAATTATGCCGACAAATTGTTCTGCTTAAGCCGACATGCTTAGTGTTGCTAGAAAGCAGCGAACACGCCTTATATCAAATCGATCGCGCATTGCGTGCGGTAACCGAGTTAAGCATTATTACTTGTTTGGGATCGGCAGAAGATGCACGCTTACTGACAGGATTATTTACCCAGCATGGGATACAAACGGTCTATCATGCGGCCGCTTACAAGCATGTGCCGTTGGTAGAGAGCAATTGCATAGAGGGCGTGCGTAATAATGTGTTGAGCACGTGGGTGTTGGCACAAGCGGCGTTTGTTGCGCGGGTAGAAACCTTTGTTTTGATCTCCACGGATAAAGCCGTACGTCCCACCAGCGTGATGGGCGCTAGCAAACGTGTGGCAGAATTGATCGTGCAGGATTTTGCACGACAAGCTGTAGCAGCGGGGTTAGCCTTGCATTTTTGTGCGGTGCGCTTTGGCAATGTGTTGGGTTCCAGTGGTTCGGTGATCCCCTTATTCAAGGAACAAATTACCGGGGGGGGACCCGTGACCGTGACCCATGCGGAGGTAACACGCTACTTCATGTCGATTCACGAAGCGGTAGAATTGGTGATTCAAGCCGGCAGTCTTGCCACCGGGGGCGAGGTGTTTTTACTGGATATGGGTGAGCCGGTGAAGATCATCGATTTGGCACGTAACATGATTCGTTTGGCCGGTTACACGGTGCGTGATGACGCTACGCCCGACGGCGACATAGAAATTGCAGTTACCGGTTTGCGACCAGGCGAAAAGCTGTATGAAGAGTTATTGATCGTCAGTAGTAATGCTGCAGGAACCTCGCATCCTAAAATCATGCAAGCCGACGAACCTTGCTTAAGTCACGAAGAGATTGTAACGTTGCTCGATGGATTACGTGATGCGATAGCGTGTTCAGATGAGCCACTGCTGCGACAACGCATCATGCACAACGCAACACCCTGTCACCCCGAACATCGTAACTAAAACCAGCGTCATCCCGAACGTAGTGAGGGATCTCAGGAAGGACGCACGGAGTGGCTTGAGGAGTGATAGTGAGATTCTTCGCTACGCTCTGAATGACATTCCTACACGAGATCCCTCGTTGCACTCATGACACCCATGACATTCACGATGACGCCTGTTTAGGCAACCCCAAGCTAAGCAGCGCCGGTAGCAAAAAGGTACTGAACAGAGATCCCAAAAATATTCCGAAACAAATGCTCGTTGCCATGGGAATTAAATATTGCGCCTGCGTGCTGCGTTCCAGCAGCAGCGGCGCCACACCTAAGCAGGTGGTGAGTGAAGTCAGCAGAATGGGGCGAAAGCGTTGGGTGGCGGCTTGAATGATGGTAGTCGTTGTGTTGCTACCGTGTGTTTTTAATTGGTTGTAACAATCTAAGGTCAAGATGCTGTTGTTGATGATGACGCCCGACAGCCCGATGATGCCGAAGATGGATAATAAACCCAGCGGCAAGCCCATGATCGCGTGTCCTAACACAGCACCTGCTACGCCCATGGGAATACTGATCATGATGAGCAGTGGTTGGGAATAGGAACGAAATAGAATCGCCATAATGGCATAAATAGCCAGCATCGCTAACAAGAAGTTACGTTGTAGGCTGGGATTCACTTCTGCTTTGCGGCCTTGTTCACCACCAAAATCATAGTGTAAGCCAGCAAACTTCTTGCTTAATTGCGGTAATGCTGTGCGTGACAAGGTTTGATTGACTTCAGCCGCGGTGATAAATTGCGGATCCACATCGGCGGTAATCGTCGTGACCCGTTGCCCGTTGCGGCGTTTGATTTTACTCAGGCTGTGAATGACGTTTACTGTCGCTATTTCGCTGATGGGGATGAAGTGGCCGTCTTGGGTACGGATGTGGTAGTTATGCAAGTCATGCAAACTGTTGCGTTCGCTTGCCGGTAAGCGCACATAGACCACCATTTCATGGCGACCTCGTTGCAGGCGTAAGGCTTCGGCGCCCAAGAACGCGGCGCGTAGCTGAGTCGCTACTTCATGCAGGCTTAAGCCGTACTGGTGTGCTTGCGGCTTTAATTCAATGTGCAATTCGGGTTTTTCTGCTTCGTGATCATCATGAATATCGAAAACGCCAGGAAAACTGGCGAGCGTTTGTTTGAGCTGTGCAGTCGCCGCTTTCAGCATCTCGGTATTGCTGGTAAACAGCTCTATATGTATTGCTTCGCCGACTTTAACCGAAGAGGCGGAAAAATTAATTTTATGTGCCTTCGCCGTATCACCCGCCGCTTGACGCCAATACTGTATAAATGTTTTAGCAGAGAAACGCCGTTGTTCGGCAGGGGGCAGCGCAAATTCAACGACAGCCAAATGGGATTGACCTTGCTGATTTGACTGTTTGCCTTCGGGTGAGTTCGCCCCGGTACTTTTAGTACCTAGACTGATGTGTATGCCGCTGTAGACATCGCTAATGTTGATGTCATATTCATCCGCAATGCGTTGTGCGGCCATTTTACCGTGTTGTACTATGTCGTTTGCCCGTTGTTGTGTGACCGACAGTGCGCTGTTTTCACTGAGTTCTAGTGCTGCGCTGGCGTAATTGGCTTCTACTTGCGGGAAAAAAGCGATTTTGATGTAACCCTGTTTTACCAACGTCGCACTTAACACGACAATCACGACAGCCATGCTGATGGTGTTATAGGCGTGTTGTGTTGTGTAGGTCAAGGCACGGGTCAACGGCACACGAATAAACCACTGTAACCCACGATCGCAGTGTTGGTGCAGTTGCGCCAAGACGCGTGTGAGTAGCCAGCGGGGCTGTTGATCCAGTGTGATACTTTTTAAGTGGGCAGGGAGAATGAACAGCGACTCGGCGAGTGAAACGCTTAATACAATGATGACAACAGCCGGTATGCCAAATAAAATTTTACCTAAGGTTCCCGGTAAAAATAACAACGGCATGAAACCTATGATGGTGGTCAGTACGGAGAAAAAAACCGGAACGGCCATGCGCAGCGTACCACGCACGCAGCTGGTTACTGCGTTTTTGCCTTGTTCGCGTAGCACATAAATGTGTTCTGCAATCACAATGGCGTCATCGACGACTAAGCCTATCGCCATGATGAAGCCAAACAGTGACATTTGATCGATGACCAGCCCCAGATGTGACATGAAAAAAAACGCGCCAACAAATGTCACTAGCACACCCAACGAGACCCAATATGCCAGCTGTGCGTTAAGGAATAAGGCTAAAAACAGCATGACTAACACGATCCCCTGTATGCCACTGTTGATGAGTAAATGCAGGCGGCTTTTCAGTTCGTTGGCATCATTGCGCCAAATGGCCGTGTGCAGGGTGGGGGGGAGTTGTAACTCTTGGTTGAGGTAGTGGTGGATTTTCTGGGTAATATCGAGTACTTGTTCATTGCCCGTACGCAGTACATTGATAAAAACCGCGGGTTTGCCATTGTAAAATGCGTGTAAATGCGTGTCGGCAAAGTCATCGCGGATGGTGGCGATGTCACGCAAATGAATCTGGGCGCCCTGTGTTGTTGTGGCCACCACGAGATTACCAAAATCGTGTGGTTGGTAATTTTCCCCCTTGACACGCAGTAAAATACGTTGCGTATCGGTAGTCAGATTGCCGCCGGGCAGATCCATACTGTTTTGCTTTATCAGGGCCGCGACTTGTGGTAGCGATAAGTGGTAGTGGCGTAGGGTATTTTGGCTTATTTCTATGGACATTTCGTCTTTGCGTGTACCGCTGATATCTAACAATGAAATCCCCGGCTTACTGATTAAATCGTCTTTTATTTTATGCGCGAGTTCTTTTAAGGCTTTATCACTGGCAGCGCCGTACAGAATGATATCTAATACGTGGCGTCGATTAGTCAATTCGGTGATGACGGGTGGCTCGGCTTCGACCGGAAAAGTCGTAATGTGATCCACCGCGGCTTTGACTTTATCGAGTACGTCCGCAATCCGTGTGCCACGACGTAATTCCAAGATGACGCTACCGCTGCTTTCAGTGGTGGTAGCGGTGTATTCTTGAATTTCTTCTATGCCTTCTAATACTTCTTCAATGCGCTGAATAATCGCACTTTCAATTTCAGCGGGTGATGCGCCGGGATAGGCCACGCGAATGCTGATTTTATCTAAGCTAAATTCGGGAAACGTGCGCTGTGGCATGGTTAATGCACTCATGCCACCCGCAATGAGCAAAAACAGCATGAGCAGATTCGCCGCGATACTGTGGTTGGCCATGAAGCGGATCAGTTTATACATGCATCATCCTTGGGTCATGGGTGTCATCCCGAACGCAGTGAGGGATCCCAGTAAGAATACACTGAACGGCTTGCGTCGCGAGATTCTTCGCTGCGCTCTGAATGACACGATAAGTGCGCTGTTCGGGATGACAAAGAAGGGAGGCATTCCGAGTGCAACGAGGGATCTCATGCAAACGGCACATACCTGTGTTTCTTGCCATATCGCTTCCTCAACTATTCACGTCTTTCGCCACGCGCACCGACATGCCTGCTATCGCGATGGGCAGAGGACTGATGATCAAGGCATCGTTGGCGTGTACATCAGCGCTGACGATAACCGCGGTGTTTTCATGGAGCTGTTTGATCGTCACCGGGACGATGCTGAGTGTGTTGTGTTTCACTATCCATACACAGTCATTATGGGTGAGCGGGTCTTGATGTAGTGCTGCTTGTGGCACCAAGAAGTAGTGCGCAAGGTATTCACCGGGCAGGGTCACGGTGGTGTAGAGTCCCAACAATAAACCGGGTGCCTGAGTGGTGGCTGCGTTATTGCTAGCCCGCTTTTCTCCGGGCACTAAGGGATTAACGACTTCTACAACGATGTCGACGGTACGGGTCTTGTCGTCGAGTCCAGGTTCTATGCGTGACACATAACCTTGCCAGTGATATTTGTGTTGGCCATAATGTGCTTGCACGCTGGCTGGGATGCGCGGTGGGTTGCTGCCGTGCGTCACTTGCCATAACTGTGGGATCAGCGCTGCGGTTTGATGGGGTAATGCAACCGTGATCTCTACGCGATCGGTCGCATAGATTTTGGCGATGGGCGTGCCGTGGGTCACGTAATCACCGACCGCCACCATTTTCGTGATGACTTGTCCGTCAAAGGGTGCTTTGATACTGCTGTATTCTAGATTTAAATCCGCCAATTTCAATTGTGCGCTGGCGGTTTGGTATTTCGCATGGGCTTCGTGTAATTGCTGTTCGCCGAGTTCCAGCATGTGTGTGGTTGCGTTGCCGGATCGGGTTAATGTCTGTAAGCGCCGATAGTGTTTCTTTGCATAAGCGAGATTGGCTTGCGCGGCCTGCGCTTGTGCGTGTGCTTGTTGTTGTTCGTGCACATAACGTCGATTGTCTAGCGTGACTAGCGGTTCACCACGATGAAATAAACCACCTGCCACTAAGTGTGGATTGATACGATGAATTTGTCCCGCGACTTGGCTGGCAAGTTGGGTTTGCGTGGTGGGAGTAACGGTACCATTGCCGTGCAGCAGTAGAGGCCCACTCTGGCTGTGTAAGGGGATAATGCGCACAAAAGGCGAAATTTCGTGGGTGGTGATCGCTTTGGGTGTGGGTTTATACAAGAAAAGTAGACTAACCAGGCATAAGCCTACGCCCCCTATGGCGAGGGGTACACGGTAGCGCGGTGCTATAGCAAGCATAGACAATAATTCCTTTTGTCATCTAGTCACTGGATCCGTGTACACTCGCTTGGCCTGTCCAGACAGGTTGTTGCGGTTTTCGTTGTGCGGCTACTGTTGTACATCAAGCCGTGAGTTGACTAAAGGAAGTCGTTGCCCAGTTGACGCTATCCATATAGGCATCGCGCCATACCTCCATGTCTATTCCACTGTCGCCGAGTTCTTGCCATTTGCCGTGTCCATAGGCAATGACGTTTTGTAACATGGCACCCAGCTCACCTTCATGCTGCAACAAGGCATCTTGTAGTTCTTCATTCAGGTTTAATTCTTTGAGCAAATCGGCCATTTTTCTATCCAAAATAGCATCCAGGGTGGAAAATAAGCCCACGGTAAAGTAACTCTTAGGATCATCCGCACCGATTTGTTCTGCCATCAATTCACACATGCGTGCACGAATCATTGTATTGAGTAACAAATCGGATGGCTTTTCATCCTGACAGGTAATGATGATCATGCTGGTCCAGCTGCGAATTTGTTTTAGACCAAGAAACACCACCGCTTCGCGCAGCGAGCTCACCGTACGCGGCAAACCATAGGCGGCAGAGTTAACCGCTTTGAGTAGGCGATAGCCTAGGCGTGCATCTTGACTGATCAGCTCTTCCACGGTGTCTACGCTGATGTTGGGATCATCCAAGGAAACCAATAAGCGCATGGTAGTCATGCGATTAGAGCTGACTTTTTTGCCGCTGTCTAAATTAGGCAAATCAAGGAAATAGCCGGAAAACAGTGCGAAGCCCAATGCCTTACAGCGATCAAACGCGTCGTGGGTTTGAATGTTATAAGCGAGTACTTCAATGGGGTGTTGTGCTAGCTCAGCTGCGAGTGTGGCTAGTTTGTCAGGTTCAATCGCACTGATATCGAGTTTAACCAGTGATATGGCGCTAAATAAGGGTGTGAGTTCGGCCATGGTCAGCACATCACTCACGGCTATCTTATAACCTTTGGCCTTGAGCGCTTGCAGATGGCTAAGCATCGCCTGATCCAGTCGTGTGTTGTGGCCATTGACCACAATGATCAAGCGTTGCTTGGGTATACTGGCGGGGATCTCTTCGTGCAGCATGGCCGCGGAGAAATTCACCATGACTAAGCCATGGCCGATGAGATGCTGCAGATTTTCATCCGCAAACGTATCGGCTAAATCAGCGGTTGTCAGTGCGCTACCAGCCGACGGGTCTTGTACCGCATCCGTACTTTGGAACAGCAAGTCATAGCCTTTGACTTGAATTAACTTGTTGTAAAGTGAGCGTCGTGCAATTAAAAAGGTATCCATGTTCTATTGTCCTTACAGCAACATATTCAACAATTCGGCCGCGAGCGACCGAGCTTGTTTCCTTCATCACTCATCTGCGCGAAACAACTTCGCGTGATTGCGACCAGAGAGGAGCTATTGCATAAGCTCCCCTCTGGACTTCCCCTTTGTCTCACCCGCAAGCGGATGCGACTTTTTATTTAAATCACCAGCATTTCCATGAAAGTATCAACGGGTAATTGTTCCAGTGTAGCGTGATCCGTGCATGTCTTTATTATTTGCTCGGCCTGTTGCTTGGGAAAACGCGAGGCCACATGATATGCGAATTTTTCTTCTAACAGCGGAATGCCTTCGGCGCGTCGCCTGCGGTGGCCCAGTGGATATTCGATGCAGACATTATCTGTTGCACTGCCATCTGTGAAATGCACTTGTATCGCGTTAGCAATCGAACGTTTATCTGCGGCATGGTATTCTCGGCTAAAACGCGGATCCTCGACGACTTCCATGATATTACGCAAGGTGTCGATACGAGGGTCGGCCGCACTGTGATCTTCGTAATGATCGGCGGTGAGGTTCCCAAACAATAAACCGATGGCTACGATGTATTGCAGGCAATGATCGCGATCCGCGGGATTATGCAACGGACCGGTTTTACTGATAATGCGTAGCGCGGATTCGTGCGTGGTAATCACAATCTTACTGATTTCATTTAAGCGATGCGCGACTTGTGGATGCAAGATGAGTGCACACTCTAATGCGGTTTGTGAATGAAATTCAGCAGGAAACGCGATCTTGAATAAGATGTTTTCCATCACATAACTACGATACGGTTGTTCGATGCATAATGCCTGTTTGTTGAAGCTTACCGCATAGAATCCCCAGATAGGTGCAGACAATGCACTAGGGTAACCGGGTTCACCTTGTAGTGCCATATAGGCTAAACGTACTGCGCGACTGGCCGCGTCGCCTGCCGCCCATGATTTGCGCGAACCGGTGTTGGGTGCATGGCGATAGGTCCGCAAACTCTGACCATCGACCCAAGCGAGTGATAAGGCGTTGAGGATTTGTTGTTGATTACCTCCTAACAGTGCGGTCACTACTGCTGTAGAGGCGACTTTGACGAGTAGCACGTGATCCAGACCCACGCGATTGAAACTATTTTGTAAGGCGAGTATGCCTTGTATCTCATAGCTTTTAATCAGCGCAGTGAGCACATCACGCATGAGCAAGGGCGCCGCGCCGTGTTGTCTGCGTTGTTGGGAAAGAGTATCAGCGACGGCTAGAATTGCGGCAAGGTTATCGGAGGGATGGCCCCATTCAGCCGCTAACCACGTGTCATTGTAATCTAACCAGCGATTCAAGGTGCCGATATTAAATGCCGCTTGTACGGGATCCAATACATATTGCGTACCGGGCACGCGCGCGCCGTGAGGTACGACCGTGCCTTTCATCAGAGGGCCTAGGTGTTTGGTGCATTCCGGGTAACGTTGGGCTAAAAAGCCACAGCCTAACGCATCCATGAGGCATAACCTAGCCGTGGCGTAGGCATCGGGACTGTCGATCACAACGTGGCTGACATAATTAGCCATGTCAACGAGTTCTTGATCAAACGCGGGTCGGGTATTATTGTCAGCGGTGTGTATCATATCATCACTTCTTCATGATTAAAGACGCTGATTTTACCGTGACTCATGCGGATTGACGATAACTTTTTGCAGCAGAATGAATTTTCTCGAGTGTTTGTACATTTTTGCGCGTGTGGTGTAAGAAAAAATGAGTTTGGTGTACAGGTGTTCACCTCTGTTGTTGTCATCCCGAACATCGCAGCGCGATGGAGGGATCGCGTGACGACTGCATGGTGTTGTGCGAGCTGTGTCTCGAATTACAACGCAGAAGGTTTATTTTTGTCGCTTTTCTTCAGGATAAAGGGTTTGAACAGAGGATGTTTATCGGCGTTGCCGGTCTCTGGTTTGTGGTTTTCTGCCGGGAGATGCGTGCGTGTCGATTCAACATCGGGTGTTTCATCCTCTTCGGCAGGGTCTGTGTGGTTTAGGTGCTTTGGGGAAATGTACAAGCCTTCTTTATCATTACTGACAGCGTCTGCATTCCAGGGTAAGCCCCGATAAATCGCGTGGCCGGTGACTTCAAACAAGGGATACTTGATGATTTCAAAATAAGGTGAGTAATCGAAATCACTGGGCGTGCACAAACGCGGATTACGTCGAATGAACTGTACGTTGCGATCATGGCGCTTGACCAGTGGCAAGATGGGAAAGTCCACTGTACCAAATGCTTCGGCTAATAGGGTAGAGCAGATTTGGCGTGTGGTTGTTTTGCCTGCTTGTTGTTGAAATAAGCTAGAGCGCCATTTCCTGGGTAATACTGACCAGGGAAAAAAGTAGCGTGCTAAATCTAAAATTTGGCGCACGTCATAGTCTATGCCTAAGCGACTGATCGAATAATTAATGACTTGTTGGGCGTCTTTGCGTGAGATGCCATTGGGGCGACAAATGCGTATATGATCTTGCTGATAGTTTTCTATCGATGAGACGATAGTGCCTTTGCCTAAGCAACTCTCTATCAATAATTGATCATTGAGGTCACCGTAATAATTTTCTTGGATGTGTTGGTGTAATTTTTCATTTTCTATGTCGTGTAGTCGGCCGACATAGAGCGCGGCATGCGACCAGCGGCTTTGTGTGATGGTTTTGATAACTTCACTGACACGGTTGCGCCCCTCGATGAGCAAGACATCACACGGACGAACTTCGTATTTGATACGTTCGAAGTCCGACATAGAAAACTCTAAAGGCGCATCGTCTTTCATGAGCCAATCAGTGAATTTATGTGCTATTTTTTCGATGATCATTTTCATTACTTAATCTGTCGTCCGTGATCCACTGCTGCAGTGTAACGTATTTTTTTAAAGTTTGTAACTATTCAGCATGTGTAACTATTCAGCAAATTTGCGGGTACTGTTCATTTACAAGGTAAAACAGCTGTTTTCTCTATGCGATGGAGATTTCAAGGGGCGAATCGCGATTCGCCCCTGAGCATGCTGTTAAGCCCAGTTTTACTGGGTAGGCGTAAAATTAAGGGTAACCATTCAGCAAACTTGCAAGGCATTGCGATTTTACTTGAAAATCGGGTGTTTTCTTTACGCGATGGGGATTCTTAAGGGGAGAATCGCGATTCTCCCCTTAAGCGCCGTTAAGCCCAGTTTTACTGGGTAGGCGTAAAATTAAGGGTAACCATTCAGCATGTTACTGAATAGTTACTTTACGTTTTCCTCGTGTAAACGTGCCGCCAACTCAGTAGCTTTGCCAATATAATTAGCAGGCGTCAACTGTTTGAGCGTTTGTTTCACAGATTCGGGCACTGTGAGATCATCAATGAAGCGGTGCAGGCTATGTTGATCAACTGCTTTGCCGCGGGTGAGCTGTTTGAGTTGCTCATAAGGTTGTTCCACGCCGTAACGACGCATCACGGTTTGTAATGCTTCTGCGAGTACCGCCCAGTTATGTTGCAAATCATCCTGTAGCACCGTTACATTGATCGATGATTTTGCTAATCCTTGCATACTGGCAAGGTAAGCGATCAGGCTGTGGGCAATACCCACGCCCAGATTGCGCAATAGGGTGGAGTCGACCAAGTCGCGTTGCCAGCGTGAGATGGGTAGGCGATTGGCAAGGCAAGACAATACCGCATTGGCGATCGCTAAATTACCTTCTGAATTTTCAAAGTCAATGGGATTGATCTTATGTGGCATGGTGGAGGAACCAATTTCGTGTGCCACGGGTTGTTGCTGGAAATAACCCAGTGCGATGTAGCCCCACATGTCACGGTTAAAATCAATGAGGATATTATTTATGTGTATGAGTGCATGAGCCAACTGGGCTATGTAATCATGTGGCTCAATTTGTGTGGTGTAGAGATTCCAGGAAAGTTGTAAATCCGTCACGAAATGGGCGCAGAGTGTGGGCCAATCAATTTCGGGATAGGCTACCGTGTGTGCGTTGAAGTTGCCGGTTGCGCCGTTAAATTTACCGCGTATTGTAATGGCCGTCAGTGTCTCGATCGCTTGGTTTAGGCGCACATAAAAATTTGCAAATTCTTTACCTACGGTCGTTGGACTAGCGGCTTGGCCATGCGTGTGGCTCAGCATGGGTTGGTGTGCGTAGCGTTGGGCACAATCTTGCAGCTGGGTACACAGCGCGCGTAATTGTGGCAGCAGATGTTGTTCGCGGCAGTGCTTGAGCATCAGTGCGTAGGCTAAATTATTGATGTCTTCTGATGTGCAGCAAAAATGCACGAATTCTGTGACAGAGCACAATTCCGGATGTTCGGACAGGCGTTCCTTGAGAAAATATTCGATGGCTTTGACATCGTGATTGGTGGTTTGCTCCAGTGATTTTATGCGCTCGGCATCAGCCAGAGAAAATTCGCTAATGATGTTTTCCAAGTAGTGCGTGGCTGCGGGTGAGAAAGCCGGGACTTCAGTGAGCAGTGGCTCATTGGCAAGTGCTTGCAGCCAACGTATTTCGACTATGACGCGGTGATAAATGAGGCCGTATTCGCTGAGTAGTGGACGTAATGCAGCAACTTTATGTGCGTAGCGGCCATCGATAGGGGATAGTGCAGTCAGGGTATTGATTGTCATCATTGTTTACTCCCAGGCGGTGTGACAAAGGCGGGGAGTTTAGCATTTGTACTATCGCGATGCATCACTATTTTTGCAACTATCATGAAGAAATCACGTCCCCAATATGTCGTTCATCCTCCTTCGACAGGATGCTGCGCGATCTACTCAGGAGGATAAACGGCAAAAATAATGTTCATCCTGTTTTTATCTTTTCGCTTGGATAACAGCCGTTTACACGTCGAGACGGCTGTTTTTAATGCGTGGGAATATATACCGCTCGTACTTCAAGATGCGAATTTTGATGGGGGAGTCGCGCGGTATACTCTGTTTTTATGACCGGCACAAAGTATGTGTGCACGGTCCCCAAAGGATCGATACGCGATTCTCTCCTTGGGAAATCCCATCGCGTAGAGAGCACTGCAAAATACAAAAATCGCATTTTGAAGTGTAATGGGTATATCAGCTACTCAGGGCGAACGGCGTATTTGGGTGTTGCTAAAGACTGAGTTACTTACTGTCTTTCGTAGTGGCATTCCAAAAATCATGACTACGCCAACCGTTGTGTAAAATAGCAATGCGTGTGGTGATGAGTCCTAGCATGGTGATGACGACGGCGAGCAATACTTCTTGAAAGCTTAAGTGTTCGGTACGCCAGATAATGAAGGCTGACAGTAGGAAGCCCCAGGCAAACAAGGTTTCAAATAAATAGCTGCGATTGAAGCCAGAACCGATGAGAAAGTCACGCATCACACCACCACCACAGCTAGACAGTGTGGCAAAAACAGGTCCCCATAACCACAAGGGAGTAGCATGGGCTTCGACAGCCACCATGACGCCGGTGACAACAAAAGAGGATTGTGCAAAGACATCGGTGTATTTAACCCAATAGGTAACAGGAGGTAATTTATGCCAAATCATTTTGCGTCTGAGCAAGCGATACAGCGGTTGTTTTTTTAAAAAACTGTAGCAGCGAATAAGCGCAAATCCTACCAACACGGTGGTGAATACGACCATGACGTAGAGTGGCGTACGTAATACTCCAATCGGTTGACGATCCAACATGACGTCACGCATGATGCCTCCAGCGGATGCTGGTAAGGTTGCGATAATTAAGGTGCCGGCAAAATCATATTGTACGCGTCGTGCTAGCAGCATGCCTGAAATGGCGAATGAAATCACTCCAAAAATTTCAGCTAAATGATACCAACGTGTCTCGGTGGTGATAGCAATCATTTTCGGAACGAGGTGGCGCTGAATGATTTCTTGAAATTTACCGGATAGGCGCAGGTCATTTATTTTTTTGTTGAATACGGCAACATCATTTGGCGTGATGGTTTTTTTACTGAATGCGATGTAGACCGGCGCGCTGGAAATTTTTATATTCTGGCTGCCTATTTGATGGCGTAGATGGTGCTGCCAGATAAAGTTTTCTGTACCGATTTTGTCGGCAAAGAATAAGTCTATCTCTCGGTTTATCAATTTGTTTATATTCATTACATTGTTGTCTACATAAATAATATTTTTTGGATAGGTGGGGTGTGCTAAGTAGGCATTAATGATCGGGTCAGAGTAAACCTGATGTTTGACTACTCCAATTTTTAACTCGCGCATAACCGGGGAAGTTAATAAACGTTTGAGTGAAGCGAAGCGTAGGCGTGACATATCTTTTTGGCGTAAGTATAAGGCATCGGTTTGTTGTCTATAGGATGCAGATAAATAGACATCTTGTGCTAATGCAGCATTCCCTACGATGCCAGTCGCCACGTCTATTTCACCGTGCTTTAACTTATGCAGTATGGTATGCCATGACATTTCTTCGTAATGCGGCTGGCTATCGATACTCTCAAACACTAAGTTAAGTAAATGAATATCTAAGCCGGTTAAATTGCGCAATCCCTCTTTACTGATATTGAGGTAGCTATAGGGCTCGCTATTGATGTAGGCCACAGTCGGATTGCTACTCATTTGTGCAATACTAATGTTTGCGTAAGCGTAACAGAATAGTGCACAGAATAGAGATAAATATGCTGTTTTGCTACGCATGGGGAATGAATTTCTGTTGGACTTTGTCGTAACACAAGAGTTCACCACAGGAAATATCAAAATGCCAGCCGTGTAGCTCTAATTCGGTGCTAGATAATTTATTTTGTATCCAGGGATAGCTTTCTAGATTGTTTAATGAATGTTGTATAGACGCCAGTTCGCAGTGATAACACTGTTGTTGTAACGAGGCATCCGCATGAGTATGTATGACGCGTTCCGCCACAGGGCTGGCGCAAGCGAGCCATGGGTCGATGAATTGTCCACTGGATTGCTGTTGTTGCGCTTGTTGAATCAGGGCGCGGATGCCACCACAGGATGAATGACCCAGAACGACAATATGTTTGATCTGTAGGTGTTGTACTGCATATTCGATGGCTGCGCGCGTACTAAAATCAGAGGTGGTTTCTTGGAAGTGATGCACGAGGTTAGCAATATTGCGTAACACAAACATATCGCCTGGCTGAAGTCCAAAGATAAGATCGGGCGTTATCCGTGAATCAGCACACATCACTAACATGATTTTAGGGTGTTGTCCCTCGGTCGTTAATTGTTGAAACAGCGCAGTATGCTGCTTGAAATATTCCTCTTTGAATGCGCTATATCCTTGCAACACTTCCTTGATTGTGTCCATCTTAAGCATCCTTGCATAAGGTTAACGGGATGTAAGCGGTTTGTACTAGCCAGCACAACATACCGCTAGCGAATGATAGGATTTTTATAACGAGTTGGCAAATTTTCAAGATAGAACAATTGTAACTATTCAGCATTTCGCTGAATAGTTACGGGTAGCTCGGCCAGTGCGGCTTCTACCATGATAGCCAATTGTCCCCAACGACCATCCTCGATGAGTCCTACCAGCAGTGGTTCCATATCTTGCTTAAGGGTTTCAATGGTCTCGGGTATTTCAACGTCAGTGCTGGGCTCTTGTGTGGTATCGGCTTCCCGCATGCACAGTGCCACGGGTGAGTTAACCATGTGTAAGCGACAGGTTGAAGGGCGGTGTGTATAGGCCGCGCAGAGATTATCTTCCAGGAAAGGGCAAGGTTTGACACTGGCGTAAAAATAGTTATCAAAGACCGCATCAGGAATTTCTAAGTCGCCGTCGTCAACCGGTTGACAAAAAATCGCGCTTGCGTCAGTTTGCACAAAGAGGGCGCGAGCTTGGGCTGCATTATGGGTGATTTTTTCTATAAAAAGTCGACGGCGTGTAGCCGGCTGTGCGTTGATCCAGTGCGCTAATTCTACGGCTTCCTCCCACGAGATCTCTACCAACAAATGGCAGCAATGCGCACAGCCACGTTGGCACGTGATTTGGCAGCCTTCATTCTCTAGCGCATGGACTGTTTTTTCAATGAGTAGATCCATGATGGGGTACAAGTGTTGGTGCGGTCGTTGTTTCATACTTGCCATAGCTTATAATCAGCCCCAATTCTGGCGAATGCGTAGCGAATATGCAAGCAAAATATAGGACTATACCGCCAGCAATGAGTTAGGTGCTGTTAAGGATTGTGCTTGTGCTGGCAATACGCCATGATATGCGCAGGGCGCGCGAAGCGAAAGGTGGTTGTGGATACGACGGTGTGATGACGGATACTGATACGACAATGAGTGCAACAATAGATGCGTTGCGCCAACAGATCAACGAGCATGATTATCGTTATTATGTGTTGGATCAGCCAACCCTGCCTGATGCGGAATACGATAGGTTGATGCGTGAGTTACGTAAATTAGAGGCTGCTTACCCGGCATTGGTTACGGCTGATTCGCCAACGCAACGCGTAGGGGCACAGGCGGTATCTACATTTGCGCCAGTCATTCATGGGCAAGCCATGTTGTCGTTGGATAATGCATTTACTGAGCCGGATGCGCTGGCGTTCGATCAGAAAATTCGTGAACGTTTGTCTGAGGATCAGACAGTGCGTTATCACTGTGAGCCTAAGCTAGACGGATTGGCAGTGAGCTTGACTTACGAAAACGGTCGTTTGCTGTGTGGTGCAACCCGTGGCGATGGCAACATAGGCGAAAATGTAACAGCAAATTTGCGTACTATTCGGCAATTACCGCTTAACTTACGTGGGACAGATTATCCGGCTTGGTTGGAAGTCAGAGGTGAAGTATATATGCCTAAGGCGAGTTTCCTTCGGCTTAACCAACAAGCACAGCAGCAAGGCGATAAACCCTTTGCTAATCCGCGCAATGCGGCAGCCGGTAGTTTACGCCAGTTGGATCCACACATTACCGCGAGTCGATCACTGGCTATTATGTGCTATGCGATAGGTGCCGTGCGTGGTGCGAGAAATTTACCGTTGTATCACAGTGAGATGTTGCAGCGCTTGGCTGCCTGGGGATTTGCAATACCCGAGCATAGTACCACGGTGGCGGATGTGCAGGGTTGTTTAGCTTACTATTACCAAATGGTTACGTTGCGTGAGTCATTACCGTATGCGATCGATGGTGTGGTATATAAAGTAGATAATATAGGACAACAGCAACAGTTAGGTGCTACGGCGAAAGCACCGCGCTGGGCTATCGCGCATAAACTACCTGCGGAAGAGGAAATCACGCAAGTTGAAAGCATAGATTTTCAAGTGGGGCGTACCGGTGTGTTGACGCCGGTCGCTCGTTTAACCCCCGTGTTTGTGGGTGGCGTGACTGTCAGTAATGCCACCTTGCACAACATCGATGAAGTACAGCGTAAGGATATACGGGTAGGTGATACGGTCATCGTGCGCAGAGCAGGAGATGTGATTCCCGAGATCGTGCGGGTGTTGCCTGAGCGGCGTTTGGCACAGGCTGCCATGCTGGTGTTACCAACACAGTGCCCGGTATGCCATTCTGCGGTGGAGCAGTTAGAAGGAGAGTCGGCAGCGCGCTGCGTGGCTGGTTTATTTTGTGCGGCACAGCGCAAAGAAGCATTACGCCATTTTGCGTCACGTAAAGCAATGGATATTGATGGTTTAGGCGATAAACTCATGGAGCAGTTGGTTGATGCCGGACAGGTGGAAACGGTAGCGGATATTTATCGGTTGACGCGTGACGAGTTATTAAGCATACCACGCATGGGTGTACGTTCAGTCGATAATTTAATGCAATCTATTGCACGTAGCAAGGCAACGACGTTACCACGTTTTTTGTTTGCGTTGGGGATTCGTGGTGTGGGTGAAGCGACTGCGTTGCATTTAGCGCAACACTTCACGGAACTAGCGCCGTTACTGCAAGCAACAGAAGAAGAATTATTACTCGTGCATGACATAGGACCAGTGGTTGCGGGGCATATTCAACATTTTTTTCACGAAGCGCATAATCGGACGATCATCGAGCGTCTGTGTGCGTACGGCGTGCATTGGCCCCTTTGCAATAAACCATCCGTTGGTTTGCCCTTAGCGCATGAAAATTGCGTGTTAACGGGCACCTTAAACCAGTTGACACGGGTTGAAGCGACAGCACACTTGCAGCGCTTAGGTGCAAAGGTTGGCAATAGCGTATCTAAAGCAACAACGTTATTGATTGCAGGGAGCAATCCAGGATCTAAGTTGCAACAAGCAGAACAGCTTCACATACGGATTATGGATGAGGCACAGTTACTGCACTTGTTGCAGCAATATACCGCTAGCGAATGAAGTGAGTTATGCTAGCCGCTAGTACAAGGATGTATGATGAGACGAATCAACACGCGTATAACGCACTGGTTTAGCAGCATTGTAGTGTTGTTGATGATGCCACTGGCTGGCGCAGCATTGTGGAATAATCCTCATTCTGCGCAACACGATGCACAAAATTATTTATACATGGCATTTAATCATGCGCCAAAAACCTTAGACCCAGCACGTTCCTATTCGGCGGATGAATCCTTATTTATCGCGCAAATTTATGAGCCACCCTTGCAATATCATTATTTAAAACGGCCTTACACATTGGTACCCTTGACCCTGCGCAAGATGCCGCGGGTGACGTACTTGGATAAACAACGTCGCGTATTACCGGATAATGCACCGGAGCAAAACATAGCGTACAGTCAATATGATCTGTATCTTATCCCGCATATCTATTATCAACCCCATGCCGCATTGGCACGCCAACAAGACGGTCGTTACCGTTATCATCATTTGCCCTTAGCTGTGTTAGAGGGCATGTCTAGACTAGAAGATTTTACCGAACAAGGCACACGTGAATTGACAGCAGATGACTATGTTTATCAAATAAAGCGCTTAGCGGATCCGACATTACATTCACCGATATACAGCGTATTAAGTAAATATATTGTAGGATTTGCAGCGTTGCATCGTCATCTTGCTGAGTTGCAAACGCCGGTTGATTTACGTCGTATTGCTTTTCAGGGTGCGCAGGTCATCGACCGCTATCATTATCGTATTTTACTGCAAGGTAAATACCCGCAATTTATCTATTGGTTAGCGATGCCGTTTTTTGCCCCTGTGCCTTGGGAAGCCGAACACTTTTACACGCAACCCGGAATGGTAGAGAAAAATATAACGCTGGGGTGGCATCCTATCGGCACAGGACCTTATATGTTGGTTGAGAACAACCCCAATCGTCGTATGGTATTGCAACGCAATCCCAACTTTCACGTGGAAACTTATCCGAGAGAGGGAGAAACTAGCGATAAGGCGCAGGGATTGTTACAGAGTGCGGGACAACGGTTGCCGTTTTTAGAGCGGGTCATTTTTAGTTTGGAACGCGAAAGCATTGCCTATTGGAATAAATTTTTGCAAGGTTATTATGACCGTTCGGGAATTGGCAGTGATAACTTTGAGCAAGCGATTGTGATTAATAATCAGGGCCATGCTCAGTTAAGCGAAACCTTGTCAACGCAACATATTTATTTACAAACCAGTGTGATGTTGGGGACCTCGTATATGGGGTTTAACATGCTGGATAAAGTCGTCGGGGGCGACAGCGAACGGGCTAGGCTGTTGCGTCAAGCCATTGCGATTGCGATGGATTACGAAGAATTTATCGAGATATTTCAAAATGGACGTGGTGTTGTCGCGCACAGCCCCATTCCGCCCGGTTTATTGGGTTATGAATCCGGTGAGGTGGGGATGAATTCTGCGGTTTATACCTGGCGCCAAGGGCGCGCCCAACGGCGTAGCGTGCAGCAGGCACAGGCGCTGATGCGGCGTGCGGGCTATGCAAACGGAATCGACCCACAGTCGCACGCGCCATTACGACTCTATTACGATATTGCTGCAAGTGGCGATCCCAGTGATCACGCGTTGTACACTTGGTTACATAAACAGTTTGCTAAGCTAGGCATAGATTTACATATTCGTGCCACGCAATATAATCGTTTCCAAGAAAAAATGCGGCACGGCAACGCACAAATTTTTTCTTGGGGTTGGCATGCTGATTATCCCGATCCGGAAAATTTCTTATTTTTGTTATACGGTCCCAACAGTAAAGCAAAATACGATGGCGAAAACGTGGCGAATTACACGAACCCTGAATACGATGCCTTATTTATACGGATGCGTTCCTTGGAGAATGGGCCTGCACGTGCGGCGCTTATTCGACAAATGATACGTATTTTACAACACGATGCCCCCTGGGTTTGGGGCTCCCATCCCTTGCAGTATCAATTGCATCATGGTTGGAATTATCCCACTAAACCGCACGCAGTCGCTAACAACAGCATAAAGTATATGCGTATCGATCCGTTATTACGGCAACAACAACGTGCAGAATGGAACGCACCTATCTTATGGCCATTGTGCATACCTATTGTGTTGTTGATTGGCTTACTGTTGCCGGTTATTTTAGAATTTTGGTACAAAAATCATCGCTCCCGCAAGAGGTATGATCATGATTAATTACATTATTCGTCGTTTTGCCTACGCGTTACCTATCTTATTGGGCGTACATATACTGACGTTCTTATTGTTTTTTGTCGTTAATAGCCCAGATGATATTGCTAGAACGCATTTAGGCAGCAAACATGTGGATCAACTCGCCATTGATAATTGGAAAAAGCAGCATGGTTATGCAGATCCATTATTTTATAATCATAAGGTGATGGGCATACAACGCGTGACAAACACCTTATTTTTTACTAAAACAATTCGATTGTTTCTCTTTGATTTTGGCACGTCCGATGCGGGTAGAGACATCAGTCAAGATATCTTGCAACGCATGTTTCCCAGTTTAGCATTGGCTATTCCCGCATTAGTCTTGGGTTTATTGAGCAATATCACCTTTGCGATGCTAATGGTGTTTTTTAGCAGCAGCTACATTGAATTGGGCGGTATTATTTTATGTGTGATATTGATGTCGATTTCGGCATTATTTTATATCATTAGTGGCCAGTTTATATTTGCGAAATTATTACGTTGGGTGCCTGTTTCTGGCTATGCGGATGGTTGGGCAGCCTGCAAGTTTACCCTTTTACCTATACTCATTGGTTTGGTGGGTGGTTTAGGTGCGGGTACAAAGTGGTATCGTAGTATTTTTTTAGAAGAGTACACAAAAGATTATGTCAGGACTGCCAAAGCCAAAGGGCTCAGTGCAAGCTGCGTTTTGTATAAACATGTGTTAGGTAATGCTTTGATCCCGATTCTTACCGGTGTCGTGGTGATTATTCCCACCTTGTTTATGGGCAGTCTGTTAATGGAATCATTTTTTGCTATTCCGGGTTTGGGTAGTTACACCATTGATGCAATCAGCCAACAGGATTTCGCTATTGTACGTGCCATGGTTTTTTTAGGTTCTTTGTTATATTTAGTTGGTTTACTTTTGACAGATCTATCGTATGCCCTGGTTGATCCCAGAGTACGTTTGAGTTAGAGGAAATGCAATGAGACCAGTGTTGCTGTGGACAGACGGATTAATTTATTTATTGTTGTCGCTACTTATCCTCTTGCTCGTTTGGGTAGTTCGCGATAGACAATTAGCGCAAACTTGGGGGCGGGTGTTTAAACGCCGTTTAGGTTTCAGCATGTTTTTAATTTTGTTATTTTATGTCAGCATTGGCGTGTTGGATTCGATACATTTTTATAGGGTGCAGGAAGGCCAGGTGGCTACGCAAGACACGGGCAAGATAGCGAGTGTATTAGATGTGTTGATCGCACCGGTGGGTGAGCGCAGTGAAAAGACTTATTCATCACCTTTGGCGCGTCATCTATACAATAAAACAACGCAAATTGATAGTAATGGCGTCATGCAACGTACTTATCCTAAGCTGCAATTAAATCAGTCTATACCGGAATACAATACTTATGGGGATGTGTTGCGCCATTGTTTATGGGTAGGCTTAGGTAAGTCGTTGTTAATTTGTTTGCTTTTGTGTGGAATCTTGTTCCTTTTGCGACGGTGTTATAAAGTCATTGATAATTACCCGTGGCGAACAGCTATGCTAGTGGTTACCACACTGATCACGGTGGTTATCGTGAGTATGCAGTTTGCTCCTGTGGCCTATTTATTCGGTACCGATAAAGTAGGGCATGACGTCTTGTATTTGGCACTAAAAAGCATTCGCACAGGATTAATTATTGGCACGCTGACGACACTCATTATGTTGCCGTTTGCATTATTTTTGGGTGTGTTAGCCGGTTATTTCGGTGGTGTTATGGATGATATTATTCAATATATTTACATCACGCTGAGTTCTATTCCTGGTGTGCTATTGATTGCCGCCACGATTCTGTCATTGCAGGTTGTCATGGATAATCACCCGCAAATTTTTGCGAGTAGTATGCAACGTGCGGATATGCGTTTACTGTTGCTGTGTGCTGTCTTGGGTATTGCAAGTTGGACGGGTTTATGTCGTTTATTACGTGCGGAAACCTTAAAACTGATAACAATGGACTATATTAAGGCGGCGCGCGCGCTAGGGGCGAGTCACCTGCAGATTATCACACGCCATTTATTGCCTAATATGACCCACATCATTCTCATTACGGTCACCCTGGATTTTAGTGGACTCGTATTGGCAGAAGCTGTTTTATCCTATGTCGGTGTCGGCGTCGATCCGTTAACTTACAGTTGGGGAAACATGATCAATGCGTCACGTTTAGAAATGGCGAGAGATCCGGTGGTGTGGTGGCCGTTGTGTGCGGCATTTATCTTCATGTTTTTTTTGGTATTGTCCGCCAACTTATTTGCAGATGTAGTCCGTGATGCATTTAATCCACGGACGAAGCGGGGCTAATGGTACGACTCGGGGCCCTGTGTGTCCCCTTTTTCCTCACCCACAAGCGGATGATCTGCTTCTCTAAAAAAGGTATGAATAGTTACTAAAGTTTGTAACTATTCAGGAAAATGCTGAATAGTTACCCTTGATTTGACGCCTACCCAGTAAAACTGGGCTTAACGGCATTTTCAGGATCGATACGCGATTCTCCGCTTAAGAATCCGCATCGCGTAAAGAAAACACCGCGTTTCACGCACACTACACTATTTTAAAAATTATTCTAAATAGTTACTAAAGTTTTATATAAACGTGGACGATATATCTTTTGTAAGAGAATTATTGGATTAATTACACGGTAAGGAATAGAAAAAGAGGGAGTCATGGTGAGTTAGGTGTAGGTGATGATATGGCTTCAGAGTTAATAACTTCACTTGTGAAAATGCAAGTAGCCGGTCGGATAGATAATACAAAACGTGTTTTACCTGCACAAGGCGAGCAGACGAGTGTGTTTGCCGAAAAACCGGTGGATAAAGACAATAAGGTAATGTCGGATAATGAGGTGGCATCTCCACATGCTACCGCCACGGATAAGTCAGCATTAGAGAGTGCAGTTGCAAACATTAACCAATTTGTGCAAAACATACAGCGTGAGCTACACTTTAGTGTAGAACAAGAAAGTAGCCAAGTGGTGATTTTGGTGAGGGATAGCAGTACACAGGAAGTGATTAGGCAGATTCCATCAGAGGATGCATTGAAGTTGGCACGTACTTTGCGAGATGCGCAAGGGGTAAGTGGACATATTTTTAACGGAAAAGCATAGTATCAATGTAACCTATTTAAATTATCTGTTTTACAAGGAGTATCGTTCATGGATGCTAGCCATGTGCTAAATCAATATAAAAAGGATATGCTGCAAGGCGAAGTATTAAGTGCGGATCCGCATCGTTTAATTCAGATGTTGTTAGAAGGAGCGCTCAATCGTATTGCGCTAGCAAAACATCATATGGTAAAGAAGAATATTGCTGAAAAAGGTAAGAATATAAGTTCGGCCATCGCCATTATTGACTGCTTGCAAACCAGTTTAGATTTTGATGCGGGCGGTGAAATAGCCGTTAATCTTAATTATTTATATGATTACAGCAAGGTAAATTTATTGTTAGCCAACCGCCATAATGAGATAGAAAAGCTGGATGAAGTTAAGCAAATAATCTCACAAATAAAAACGGGTTGGGATGGTATTGCTGATGTTGCAGCCGAAGTCATTTCTGCAGAAAAACCGCAAGAAGGGATTGTTTCATGATGCTTGCCACTGACGCCGATTATTTTTCATCATTGCAGTTTGCCGTTGCTTATACGCAAGAGATGCTTGAGTTGGCGAGTTTAGGTCAGTGGTCTGCTGTCGTAGAATTAGAAGCAAAACGGCAGAAGGCATTGCACATTTTATCTATTGCCATGGTGCAGGAAGAGACCCATGCAGCAGCGCGCCATGTTTTACAAGAGCTTATTCGGTTAAACCAACAATTGATGCAATTGACGGATGTACAACGCGAAGAGAGCTTTTTAGGCCTCAAGCAAAATCGCATCGCGCAATTTTACCACCAACAAGACCAGTAGTATTACATCCCCCTAAAATTCATTGGCTAGCGGCATAGACCCCTCGTACTTCAAGATGCAAATTTTGCTGGGTAAGTCGCGCGGTATATCCTGTTTTTATGAACGGCGAAAAATAAATTTTCCTCGGTCACTCAAGGGGAGAAGTGGAATGGATATATTTTTATGTAAAACAAGCAGTTAAATATCGACCCCACGTAACTGTTCGGAAAAATACGGGATCGTTACGACCTCGCGCGCTTAGTTCTTCCCCTAAAATTCATACGGCAGGGGTGTGGCTCAAAAAAACGATACCGTCAGTAATTTGACATTTTGCAGATAGTGACTATTACTTAATGCAAGGGATTGACGATTTGTGCTAGCGAAAGGTGAAATCATGCAAACAGACAATATACTCTTGGTAATTGGGAACCACGCACAGCAAGACACAGAATTGACCGTGATATTGGGCTTTTTAGGTGAGTTTGTACATTATGCTGATGATACGGATTGGCAGACCTATGTGCAACGTCCGGAAACGCTGCGAGCCATTATCCTGAGTACACAGTTGAGTAAGCGGTGCTTACAGGACGTGGTGCACGCAATGCAGGATTGGCAGGTTAGCGTGCCAGTATTCAGTTATGGAGCAAATAATACCGCCATCGCTTGTCTTTTTTCAGCGACGCGAAATTTAGTGGGTAACATTACTTACCCATTGAAGCAAACACAAGTGATGACGTTTCTACATCAGTTAGATAACCCCTGCAGCATTGCCACAGAGGAAATTACAGGAACCATTAGTCAAATCCCTGCAAAAAATAAACCATTACATAGTTTGGTTGGTAAGCATAGTTCTATTGTTCAAGTAAGGGAAATGATTCGCAAAGTGTCATGTTGTGATGCCAGTGTATTAATTTTAGGGGAATCAGGCACGGGTAAGGAAGTGGTGGCACGCAATATTCATTTGTCGTCGCCACGGCGCGATAAGCCGTTTGTTCCGGTGAATTGCGGTGCGATTCCAGCAGAGCTATTGGAGAGCGAGCTGTTTGGCCATGAAAAAGGTGCATTTACTGGCGCCATTAGCATGCGCAAAGGACGTTTTGAGCTGGCGCAAGGTGGGACGTTATTTTTAGACGAAATAGGTGATATGCCGCTGGCAATGCAAGTAAAATTATTACGTGTGTTGCAAGAACGTTCGTTTGAACGGATCGGTAGTAACAAGAGCATTGATGCGGATGTGCGAATTATTGCGGCCACACATCGCAATTTAGAGTCTGAGATAGACGCAGGTAAGTTTCGCGAAGATTTATATTATCGTCTTAATGTATTCCCCATTGAAATGCCAGCGCTACGTGATCGCATAGACGATTTGCCCTTGTTAATAGATGAGCTAGTGTCTCGCTTGGCGCGAGATGAAAGAATGAAAATTCGATTTTTGCCTCGCGCTTTATCTGCGCTAACCCAGTATGAATGGAATGGTAATGTGCGTGAGCTGGCTAATTTGATTGAACGCATGACGATCTTGTCACCTGGTGCATTAATCGATAAAAAAGATTTACCGGTGAAGTTCATCGCGCAAGAAGGGTTATTTGCTGTGGATGAGGTGGATGCGACCTTAGAGGGAGAAGCCGTTGAAGTCAAAGAATCTGAAGCCACGACCTATTTCACAGAGTCAGGTATCGATTTGAAAGAGCATTTGATCAATATGGAACGACAGTTAATCGAACAGGCCCTATTAGAGAGCCACGGTGTCGTCGCAAAGGCAGCTGATTTTTTGAAGATGCGGCGTACGACCTTAGTCGAAAAAATGCGTAAATACGGCATGTGTAAAAAACAGGTTTGGGGTGGTTATCAAGAAATACATAAGCATTCAGCAAAATGCTGAATAGCTACATTTTCTGGATAGTTATGAGATGCATAACTTATAGCAGATGGTTACTTAGTCGGAAGTAGGTGCGTCAAGAAAATAACGATTAGCCCATAAGGCTAGATATGCAGAATATAAGCTTTTGTTTCCACACAAAAAAATAGATGGCGTGAGTCTTGCTATGTTAATGATAAGGGGTATGCCTCGTGTCATAAATTTTTTTTTTTGGAGGAATGATGCCTACACGACACATAACAGATGATGATAAGTACGCTAGACGTTTGGCGGCAATATTTGCCATATTACCAGCGGGATTGATCATTTTAGATGGTGATGGTTATGTGCAAGACTGCAATGCTTTTGCCGAATCTCTATTAGGAGAGCCGTTGCAAGATGAATTGTGGGTATCCGTTATCCAACGTGCTTTTTCTCCACGCAGCGACGATGGGCACGAGGTGTCTTTGTATAATGGCAAGCGTTTAGGGATAGCAACAACACCACTTGAGATTGAGCCAGGTCAATTGATTTTATTATATGATTTGACCGAAACACGTGAGCTGCAAGATCGCCTGTCACATTACAAACGCTTATCGCAAATGGGTAAGATGGTGGCGTCTGTCGCACATCAGATCCGTACGCCATTGAGTTCAGCTATCATTTATGCATCGCATCTTAGCAACGCTGAGACATTGACTCCGCAGCAATATTATGATTTCCCGCGGCACATCTTGGCGCGCTTACACAATATTGAATTACAGATTCGGGACATGCTACTGTTTGCCCAAGGTGGTGGTAGCATTATTGAGCCTGTATCTATACGTGATTTAGTGCACGAGTTATTGCAGCGTGTGAATGAGCAAGTCGCTTTGCACGGCAGTGTATTATCGGTGTGTCCTGTAATAGAAAATGCCATTTTATATTGTAATAGCGCATCTATTTTAGGAGCGTTACAAAATCTGGTTAATAATGCCATGGAATCTTCAACGGATAAACTGCGGTTACAATTGAATGTAGACATTATAGATTACAAAAAAGTCCGTATTACATTACAAGACAATGGGCCTGGCATTAGTGACGCAATTAAGCAGAAATTATTCGAGCCATTCTTTACAACGAAAACGCATGGTACTGGACTGGGGTTAGCAGTGGTGTATGCGGTGGTACAAGCCCATCAAGGGGAAATTATCTTTAAGTCAATAGTGGGGCAGGGAACGGAGGCGGGGTTTATTTTGCCATTACAATTAAATAGCGTAACAGAAGCTTGCGGATCACCTGAGTTAGGTTTAGTTGATGGGGGAAAGTAACGTGGCAAATTACAGTAAAATATTGCTTGTTGAAGATGATGCAAACTTACGTGCAGCGCTTTTAGACACGTTAAATTTGGCGGGATATTCTTGTATTGGTTTAGCCAGTGCAGAAGAGGCATTAATTGCAGCGCATGAAATGGAGTTTGGGCTTATTGTAAGTGACGTTAAATTGCAAGGTATGCAAGGCAATGAATTATTAGTGCAACTGCAGAGAAACAACCTGCATGTTCCACTGTTGCTAATGACAGCTTATGGCAGCATTGCCAGTGCTGTTCAAGCAATGCGCGCAGGTGCTGTAGATTATTTGATTAAACCATTTGAGCCAAAAGAATTATTGAGTAAGATAAAACAATTTTGCCGCACTGATGTTTGCAATGCGTATAATCCAATCGCGAAGGATCTTGCGAGCAAGCAATTATTTAGAATGGCATTGAAATTTTCTGTCAGCGAAGCAACGGTATTACTTACCGGACCGAGTGGATCGGGTAAAGAAGTAATGGCACGTTATATTCATGCGAATTCATCACGTGCTGAAAAACCATTTGTTGCGATTAACTGTGCAGCTATTCCGGAAAACATGCTAGAAGCGACTTTGTTTGGTTATGAGAAAGGTGCCTTTACGGGTGCTTACCAAGCGAGCATGGGTAAGTTTGAGCAAGCCCAGGGTGGAACGCTTTTATTGGATGAAATATCTGAAATGGATTTATCGTTGCAGGCTAAGTTGCTCCGTGTATTGCAAGAGCGCGAAGTAGAGCGTTTAGGCAGTAAAAAGATAATTCAATTGGATGTCCGTATCCTTGCCACTTCTAATCGTAATCTACACGATTGTGTCATTCAAGGTGATTTTAGAGAAGATCTATTTTATCGTTTGAATGTATTGCCGTTGCACTGTTTGGCCTTAATAGACAGACCCGATGATATTATGCCGTTAGTAGATTATTTGTCGTCTCAATATGCCAAGTTGAATGATCGTGTTGTTCCAAGCTTTTCATTACAAGCCCAGCAATTGCTGCGCGAATACGCATGGCCTGGTAATGTGCGTGAAATGGAAAACGTCATACAACGTGCACTACTTTTGCAATCCGGCATGGAAATACAAGCAAGCGACATTCGCTTTGAATCTATGGCAAAAAATCTGACGTATGTTACACATGAAACATCGGTCATGGGTAAAATGGATGGTTTAAGTGATGATTTAAAGTCACGCGAACATGCACTTATTATTAAAGCCTTAGATGAAGCACAAGGTAATCGCAAGAAGGTTGCAGATAAATTAGGTATCAGTGAAAGAACCTTACGCTACAAATTAGCAAGAATGCGTGAACAAGGTTTATATGTGTAAAGCGTGTGATGTGAAGTCATGGATTGGGAGACAGACATGAATGATGTGCAAATGACTACAATGTTGGGTCGTATGCGGGCCATGGAGGCGATGGCTAAGAGCTCTGAGGCTACTCTACAAGTATCTCAAGGAGAATCATTCGTTAATTTATTAAAGCAACAAATGGATAAAGTAAATGACTTGCAGAATAATTCAAATAGTTTGAGAGCGGCGTATGAGAAAGGTGACCCGTCGGCTAATCTCATTGACGTCATGCTGGCGTCACAGAAAGCAACGTTATCTTTACAAGCGATGTTGCAGGTAAGAAATAAATTGGTTTCTGCATATCAAGAAATCATGAATATGCAAGTGTAATGACAAACTAGGAAAACACCATGGCGGTGGCAACAGGAAAATCACTCATTAATATTGCTTCTGGCTTCGGGCATTTGCCTATCGCCAGGCAAGTTGGTATGTTTGTCGGTCTGGCATTGTCAGTCGCGTTGTCTGTTGCCGTCGTTTTATGGTCACAAGAGCCGAATTACCGTCCTTTATCCGATGAACTGAATTTACAAGATGTGAATGAGATTTCAGATGTGTTACAAAAGTCTGATATTCCTTTTAAATTGGATGAGCGTAGCGGCACGTTATTAGTTCCCAATAATAAATTGTATAAAGCACGTATGGCCTTGGCGGTGGATGGGTTACCCAAAAATGCAAGCAAGGGATTTTTACAGCTAGAAAAATCTCATAAATTTGGTACGAGTCAGTTTATGGAGGCGGCGCGTTATTTACATGCGTTGGAAGGTGAGCTAGAAAATACAATTAATAGTTTTGATAATGTGAAGCAGTCACGGGTACATATTGCATTGCCTAGGCAGTCATCGTTTGTACGTGATTTTCGTAAGCCCAGTGCTTCGGTACTTATTGACGTATATAAAAGTAATGTACTCAAGGAAGGACAAGTCTCTGCCATTGTTCATCTTGTTGCATCGAGCGTTCCTGAATTAGACAAAGACAATGTAACCGTTGTGGATCAAACCGGGCATCTACTCACTGATAAGCAAGGTTCTGACGTGATGAGTTTGGCGGATAAACAGCTAAAATACATCCGCCAGTTAGAAGATGAATACATGAGGAAAATAGAAGATTTATTGTTGCCGATGTTGGGGCCAGGCAAGATACGCGTGCGGGTTGCTGCGGATCTCGATTTTACGGAACGTGAACTGACGAAAGAAGCCTTCGATGGTGAGAAGCCCGCATTACGCAGTGAGCAATCCATGATGGAGCAAGCGCCTAATCCCAATGCGCAGGGTGTGCCAGGGGCATTGGCAAATCAACCTCAACCACCTAATCCTAATCCTAATCCTAATGGAGACGCTAATGCTGATGATAACTTAAGTAAACGTAATCAAATGACTAAGAATTATGAATTGAATAAAACCATAAGCCATACGCGTAAGCAAATAGGCCATATCAAGCGCTTATCTGTTGCTATTTTAGCGGATGATAATATTAAAACGGATAAAGCAGGCAAGACAACACGCATCGCGCTTACCCGAGAGGAGCTAGAGCAAATTAAAAATCTTGCACAGAATGCGATTGGTTTTGATCAAAAGCGTGGCGATACGGTGAGCGTGATTAATCGTAGCTTTGTTTCGCCGCCCACAATGGAAGCAGCTAAACCACTGCCTATTTGGGAAAGACCGTGGTTTTTTGATGCCTTAAAACAGTCGATTGGTGGATTATTTGTGCTGTATGTGGTGTTTGGTATTTTACGTCCTACGTTGCGTACTTTAGCCGGTAGAGGTGTGGCGGTCAGTGATCTGATCCAGTCTAATGAAACAGATACGCCGGAAAATAAAAAAGAACTAAGAGCAGGATTATTAGCGAATGAATTGGCAGCATCAGACGAACAAATGCGCTTAATTAAAGAAATGGCGACCAGTGATCCAAAACGTGTGGCGCAAGTCGTGAAGCGTTGGGTTGACTCAGATTAATAGTAGGCTAGCGGTATAACACTAGCGAATTAAGTTAACGAACCGGGAGTATGGGTATGCAAGGCCTTGAACGCGCCGCAGTCCTATTGTTGGGTATTGGTGAAGATCAAGCGGCTGAAGTGATTAAGCACCTAGGGCATAAACAAGTGCAAAAGCTTGGGCAGTCAATGGCAAACATGTCAAATGTCAGTCGTGAAGAAATACAATTAGTATTGGGTGATTTTCTCACCTTAGCAGAGAAGCAAACGAGTTTAGGTGTGGGTTCGGAAGACTATGTGAAGCGTGTACTTATTTCTGCACTGGGAGAAGATATTGCGATTGGTTTGATTAATCGTATTTTTACCCAGAGTAGTGATATTCAAGGCTTAGATGCTTTAAAGTGGATGGATGCACGTACGGTTGCCGACGTCATTAGGCACGAGCATCCACAGGTGATCTCTATTGTGTTGACTTATTTAGACAGTGAACAAGCGGCTGAAGTATTGACGTATCTAGAAGATGACATGACAGTGGATTTGATGTTGCGTATGGCGGCATTAGAATCGGTTGAACCTGAGGCATTGGATGAGTTGAATGGCATTATTGAAAAACAATTTTCGGGTAATAAGCGTCAAACCACCTCGTTGGGTGGGGCTAAGACAGTGGCCGATATTATGAATGCCTTGGAAAGTAGCCTAGAAAATAAAATCATGCAAGGAATTACAGATTTTGATAACGAATTAGCCCAACAAATACAGGACTTGATGTTTATATTTAGTAATTTAATTGATGTTGACGACAGAAGTATTCAAATTCTATTACGGGAAGTTCCTTCAGAAATTCTGGTGTTAGGATTGAAAGGTGCAGATGATTTTCTACAAGACAAAATATTCAGTAATATGTCACAGCGTGCGGCGGATATGTTGCGCGATGACTTGGATGCGCGTGGTCCGGTACGCCTCAAAGATGTAGAAAGCGCGCAGAAAGAAATTTTGGGTATAGCGAGACGTTTAGCCGATGCCGGCGAGATTGCGCTAGGCAAAGGTGGCGAAGAAATGGTGTAGAGATACTATTATGCAAACCAATGACCAGCACGAAAACATGAAGTATGAAAAGTGGCAAGTACCTGCTATTACAGATGCGGATGATTTACTTACAACCATGTTGAAGATAAAGCAATTGCGTGAAGAAGCGCAGCACGTGGGTGCACAGGTGGGGGAGCGTGAAGGCCATGCGTTAGGTTATGCGGCAGGTTTAGCAAGTGCGTCAGTTGAAATAGCGCAATTACAGCAGGATATGACGTATTGCTTAGAGTTATTAACCCAACCGCTTGCCATGGTAGACCAGGAAGTAGAACAAGCCATGGTGTGTATTATCCAGGTGTTAGCCAAGCATCTGCTGCAACGCGAGATCGCACGTAGCCCGGATATTTTACTGGATATAGTGCGGCAAGCCAAGAATCTATTAGTGAGTGATAGCCCCTGTGTTATTCGGGTTAACCCGGATGATTGGCAGCGTATTTGTCGTGCCAAGTTTAAATTAGCAGAGGATGACTGTCAGTTTATTGCAGATCCGGCAATCAGCACGGGTAGTTGTTACTTACACAATGCATTTGAGCATATCCATGTGGATTTAGAACAGCGCATTTCTGCCATGTTACATAAAACATTGGGTAGTAAAGTATGAATATACGACGAGAAGAGCATCGTCAAAATTTATTGGATAACTTACAGCATTACGCACAATGTATTACGGCGCATGATGAGTTACAGGTAGAAGGAAGATTGACACGTGTGGTAGGTCTAACCCTAGAAGCAACAGGCTGCTACGGTGCCTTGGGGACACGGTGCTTAATTAAACTGTCAGATCGCACTATTGAAGCGGAAATTATTGGTTTTGGTAACGGCAAAACATTTTTAATGGCGGTAGATAGGGTGCAGGGATTAAAAGTGGGTGCATCGGTTATCAATACCAATGTAGTGGCTAGAGTTGCGGTTAGTCAGCGTTTATTAGGACGTATTATCGATGGCTTAGGTAATCCCTTAGATGGTAAGCCTGCTGTTGTAGCCGAGCAGTATTACCCGATACTCGGTGCGCCAATTAATCCATTATCACGTCATCCCATCACACAACCGTTGGATGTGGGTATTCAAGCGATTAACACCTTGTTGACCATTGGTTGTGGTCAGCGTATTGGTCTATTTGCGGGTAGCGGCGTGGGTAAGAGTGTATTGCTGGGAATGATGACACGATATACCGAGGCGGATATCGTTGTAGTCGCCATGGTAGGTGAACGTGGACGCGAAGTAAAAGAGTTCATAGAAAATAATTTGGGTGCCGATGGCTTGGCACGTTCAGTTGTTGTTGCAACACCAGCAGATAATACCCCCTTAATGCGTTATTACGGTGCACTACTCGCAACAACCATCGCAGAGTATTTTCGTGATCAAGGTAAAAAAGTACTATTGTTAATGGATTCTCTGACGCGGTTTGCACAAGCGCAGCGTGAAATCGCATTGGCAGCGGGAGAGCCGCCAGCCAGCAAAGGTTACACGCCATCGGTATTCACTAAATTGGCAGAGTTAGTTGAGCGCGCCGGAAATGGAGCACAAGGCGGAGGATCGATTACTGCATTTTATACCGTGTTAGCAGAAGGCGATGATCAGCAGGATCCCGTGGTTGACGCTGCACGTGCGATTTTAGATGGGCATATTGTCTTGACGAGGAGTTTGGCTGAAGCAGGACACTTTCCTGCGATTGATATAGAAGCTTCATTGAGTCGAGTGATGTCACAAGTTATTTTACCAGAGCAACGCTCAGCAGCTTTGCGTTTCCGACAAATTTATAGCAAATATCAACAAAATCGTGATCTGGTTACCATAGGTGCATACGTGCGCGGCAGTGACCCAGAACTGGATTTGGCGATACAGAACATAGCGAGATTACAGGCATTTTTGCAACAAAATACGCAAGAAGCTTACACCCTAGAGGCGAGTGTTCAAGAGCTTCTTGAAATCGAACGCTATCTAAAGAAATAGTGACTACTGAGTATGTCATTAAATATACCGCTAGCGAATGCATTGTTTAAAGGTCGAACCGCATGAGAGCAAGTAAGCGCCTGGAACCCCTATTGCGTCTGGCAGTCCAGCAAGAAAAAGTAAGGACTATTCATTTGCGCAACAGCCAACAGCAATTGCAAAAATACGAAGAACAGTTCGTTTGTCTAGAGGGTTATGCAGTGGAGTATGGTGCTGCATTACAACAAGAGAACAATCAGATTATCACCAGTAAGAGCTGGCAATTAACGAAAACATTTTTGACTAACTTAACGGTCTTACTCGAACGTCAACGACGCGTTATTTTTGAGGCAAAAAAAGTGGTTGAACTCAAACGCAGTGAATGGCAAGAAGCGCATCAACATTATAAAACACTGAGTAAACTGAGTTTGCGTTATCAAGCTAACGAAAAACAAGCGTTAGCGCGACAAGAGCAAAAACAAGTGGATGCTATCTCACAGCAATTATTACAGTGGCAAGCGCTGCAGCGAAAAGATGAAGAGTGATCGTGAAGTATACGCCTGTCCGATAAAATAGTATGCGTTGGTAGTCTCGCGTCGGTCATTAAGAATCCCTATGGCGTAATAAATATTTTGTGTTTTCAAGCAGCATGATACGGTTAAATTTATAACAAAATCGCTAAAGCTTACTCATGTTGTGGCCGGCATGTTCACAGAAGCCAGGAATTTGGACGCGGCACAGGAGAATATGCGGATATTTTGGTTGCTTGCCCTGTAACCATTGGTTATACTAGCGAGGCGTGTTGTAGCTATTTGGAATAAAAACAAGAACAGGCTTGCTTTGACGCTGACGGCTTACAATAATACAAAATTCGGATTTGCTGGGCGTGTGGCATCCAACATAGCGACTATAACTTTTAACTCGAAACGTCGGGATATGGAGTCGATTATGGATACTGTAAAGATGGAACATGTCTTTGATCTCTACACAAAAAATCAAGTTCTACCACTAAAACTGCTTATGCTTTTTAAGCAGGATAAGCGTGATTTGCGCAAGGCGGCTGCGTTTAATCACCCGTCGGAGAAGATATTGTTAGCAAGATTGAATAAGGTGGGTTTGATTGCTAAAATTTTAGACTTGCCGGAGGAAGACATCAGTCATCTGCTGGAGCGTAATCATCTACTGGACCCTGATCATCTGTTTGACAAAGGTTTGCATGCGAGTTAATTTGTTAGCGACTTATAAAATTTATGAAAAATTCTAATGAATGCTGTTGAAGTTAGTGGTCTTGGTAAGACATATGATGGCCAACACTATGTGCTGGGCAATGTCTCTTTAGCTGTGGGGCGCGGTGACTTTTTCGCGTTATTGGGCCCTAATGGTGCAGGCAAGTCGACGTTGATCAGTATACTTACTTCATTGGTAAAAGAGTCTACAGGTACTATCCACATAATGGGCATTAATTTGGCATTACAACCATCCTTAGCTAAACAGCATATAGGGGTAGTGCCACAAGAAGTTAATTTGAATGTTTTTGAAAAGCCCTATCAGATTATTGTTAATCAAGCTGCTTACTATGGTCTTTCTGCTAAGTTAGCGCGACAGCGGGCGCTTCTGCTGTTGCAGCAGGTGGATTTGCTCGATAAAAAGGATACGCCAGTGCAGTTGCTTTCTGGCGGTATGAAGCGACGCTTAATGATTGCAAGAGCACTGGTGCATGATCCCGAAATTTTAATTCTAGATGAACCATCCGCTGGAGTGGATGTTGAAATACGTCATGTCATATGGGATTTGTTACGTCATCTCAATCAACAAGGAAAAACCATTATTTTAACGACGCATTATTTAGAGGAAGCAGAAATGCTTTGCAAGAATATTGCGATACTGCATCACGGAAAAATCATCGCTTACACATCTATGCAACAGTTGTTAGCAGATTTAGAACGTGAAACTTTAGTGTTATATTTACAAGAACCTTGCCAAATATTTCCCCAGCTAGTGGGTTTCACTACGAATTTAGTGACAGAACGCGTGTTAGAAGTTTCTCTCACGCAGGGGCAAAATGTGACTCAACTCATTGCGCAATTGCAACAGCAACAAATTGTGGTGGAACGCATAAAGAATAAGACGAATCGATTAGAGGTATTATTTATGAATCTGATTAATGCCAATTCACCGTTGAGTGATTAATGGCTGTGGTGTGTTAGCGGTATGCTATCACGTAATGGTACTTAGTGGCGGCGCTATTTTTTGCAAGACGCACCCGCGCGGCTGATTTTTCTCTAGAAAAACACAGGCAGAATAATGAATAAGCGTGCTTTATGGATAGCATTTTATGGCATAGTTACTAAGGAAACCATGCGCTGGTGCAGGATATGGCCACAAACATTGTTACCGCCACTGATCACAACGAGTCTCTATTTTTTAATATTTGGTACTGTCATAGGGAATGAGTTGGGACCCATAAAAGATATTCCCTATGTCACATTTATCGCTCCTGGTTTGATTATGTTATCCGTGATCACGAATACGTATGCCAATGTCAGTACTTCATTTTTCGGTGCTAAGTTTAGCCGTAGCATTGAAGAAATGCTGGTATCCCCTATGCCCAATTGGCTTATTGTTGCAGGTTACAGCGTCGGTGGAATAACGCGGGGTATTGTGGTAGGGACATTAGTTTTTTTGATTGCTAGCCTATTTTCTGGCATACATGTATACGCTCCATTTACTATGCTGGTTTGTTTATTGTTGTGTTGCACTTTGTTTTCGTTGACTGGACTATTAAATGGTATTTTGTCTAATACCTTCGATGACACCACGTTGTTGCTCACGTTTTTATTAACGCCGCTTATCTATCTGGGTGGAATATTTTATAACTTAGAAAACTTATCGCCATTTTGGCGAACGATGTCATACTTTAACCCTATTGCGTATTTGATTGATTTATTTCGCTATGCCATGTTGGGGCAGGGCACAGACTGGATTTTTATTCCAATTGCATTACTCATTTTTATCGTACTAGGATTGTCTTACACTTGTTGTGTGCTGCTGAATAAAGGTACTCGATTAAAAGGTTAGCGGTATGTTCTCTATTTTTTAATGCCGTCACTTGAAATGGTAGTATCCATCCTTAATTACTGTGGCAGGGTGCGAATTGCCCTGTGTATTATCTCAGGATAGTCATTTTTCAATAGGAGGGTAAGGCAATGGCTTTGATGCGCTATGAACCAATTAATTTGTTGGCAGAGATCAATCGGTTGTTTGATCATTCGCTCAGGTCCGGGAGGGGGGACGATACGTCTAATATTGAGACTAGCCAGTGGACTCCAGCGGTCGACATTAAGGAAACTGTGGCTCAGTTTGTGATACTGGTCGATTTACCGGGTATTGATAAAAAGGATGTATCTATCGCCATGGAAAATAATGTGTTAACTATCAGAGGTGAGCGTAACACGTATACTTCTGATAAAAAGGAGGATAAGGGTCAGCAATACTACCGTGTTGAAAGGTCGAGTGGCAGTTTTTACCGTCGTTTTACCTTACCTGAAACTGTAGACAGCAAGGGAATCCAAGCAAAAATGCAGCAGGGCGTACTGGAGATCAGCATCCCTAAACAAGAAAAAACACAGTCACGCCAGATTCAAATTGAGTTTCGTGACTAAGTAGTGTGAGCAGCGTGCGGGCTCAGCGTGGGTCCGCCGCACCTTGTGTTGATGCCAGTGTTGAATTGCGTTGGTGCTTAACGCACCAACGTTTCTTTTGTGTTGATTATTTCACGCTTTTTAGTGCGCTTTCGCACAGGTTTTGGCATCTTATGGATAGGATGGTCCATTGCAGATTAAATCACGTTCCACTTTTGACGTAATCGCTAAAATTCATCTGCTGGTAGCATATTTTCATTTTGTTTGTTGTTTTTATTATGCTAGCATTTGGCAGTTGGTGTGTCGTAATGCCCGGCCATAAGCACGGAGGCTTATCATGGTAAGTAAAGAAGTCGACAAGGGACGTCGACGTTTTTTAATAGCTGCAACGACGGTAGCGGGAGGTATAGGTTTGGCGGGCGCTGCGGTGCCGTTTGCCGTGTCTTGGTTGCCAAGCGAAAACAGTCAAGCAGCGGGTGCCCCTGTAGAAGTCGATGTCAGTAAACTTGAGCCTGGGCAACAGATGACAGTGGAGTGGCGGGGCAAGCCAATATGGATTATTCGTCGTACCCAAGAGTCTATTGATAAGCTCGATAAGCACATCCAGCATTTACGCGATCCGCATTCAGATGTGGAGCAGCAACCACGTTATGCACGTAATATGCATCGTTCTATTAAGCCGGAGTTTTTAGTATTAATTGGTTTATGCACGCATCTAGGTTGTGTGCCGGCCTATCAATCGACGTTGCATGCGTTTGGCGCGGACTGGATAGGCGGTTTCTTTTGCCCTTGTCATGGTTCTACGTTCGATCTAGCGGGACGTGTGTTGCAAGGTGTGCCCGCACCTATTAATTTGGAAGTTCCGCCTTATAAATTTATTAATGAGCATATTCTTGTTATTGGTGTACATACAACGGAAGTATAACTATGCATGAAGTACGCACTGGGTTGTTGGCTTGGATTGACGCGCGTTTCCCTCTCAGTAAGATGTGGCGAGAGCATTTAAGTGAATATTATGCACCTAAAAACTTTAATATTTTGTATTTCTTTGGTTCTCTAGCCTTGCTTGTGTTGGTTAATCAGATCCTGACGGGTATTTGGCTCACCATGTTTTATACCCCAACTGCGGAGGGTGCGTTTGCATCCGTCGAATCAATTATGCGTGATGTGAATTACGGATGGTTACTACGTTATTTGCATTCAACCGGCGCCTCGGCCTTTTTCATTGTGCTCTATTTACATATGTTTCGTGCGTTATTGTATGGTTCATACAAAAAACCGCGTGAATTATTGTGGCTTATTGGCATGTTGCTGTTCGTGTTGCTGTTAGCCGAAGCGTTCATGGGTTACCTATTGCCTTGGGGACAAATGTCTTTCTGGGGCGCGCAAGTCATTACGTCACTGTTTGGCGCTATCCCGAAGGTAGGGCCCCACCTATTGGAGTGGTTACGCGGCGATTATAATGTGTCTGGCGCTACGTTGAATCGCTTTTTTGCCTTACACGTGATTGGGTTGCCATTGTTATTTGTGCTATTGGTGGTGGTGCATATTATTGCGTTACATGAGGTAGGTTCAAATAATCCGGACGGCATAGAGATCAAGCATAACAAAGGTCCTGATGGCAAACCGCTTGATGGCATACCTTTTCACCCCTATTACACGGTAAAGGACTTGTTTGGCGTGGGCGTGTTTTTATTGGTGTTTTTCAGTATCGTTCTCTATGCACCAGAGATGGGGGGGTATTTTCTGGAACATGCTAATTTCTTACCTGCAGATCCCATGGTTACCCCTGCGCACATTGCCCCCGTGTGGTACATGACACCCTACTACGCCATTTTACGTGCGGTACCGGATAAACTATTGGGTGTTATTTTGATGTTAGCTTCCATTGGCGTGTTATTTCTTATTCCCTGGCTAGATTGCAGTCCGGTCAAATCCATGCGTTATCGCGGTTCCTGGAGCAGATGGGCATTGACCTTGTTTGTTATTGCCTTTTTGCTGTTAGGCTATTTAGGCTTAGTGCCTGTGACACCAGTACGTAAAGTGCTAGCGCAGATTTGTTCTGTGCTTTATTTCGGGTTTTTCTTGTTGATGCCCATATACACTAAATTGGATAAACCACGTGCGGTCCCTGAAAGGTTAACATCATGAAGCTACGTTCTATTTTTATTTTTATCTGGGGAATCTTTGCTGTTTGTCTAGCTCATGCCGGCGCGGGTGGCAATGCAGAGCTATATAGCATGCAGACTAATTTGCAAGATTTGCCGTCGCTGCAAAGGGGCGCGCAGTTATATGTTAATTATTGCGCAGGTTGCCATTCGCTAAAATATATGCGTTACGGCCGATTAGCTAAAGACATAGGGATTGTTGATGCCTCGGGCGAGGTTGATAGTGAGTTGGTAAAAAATAATTTAATCTTTACAGGAGATAAAATATTTGACACTATGCGCAACGCTATGTCTTCCGAGGAGTCGAGGCAGTGGTTTGGTGTACGGCCGCCAGATTTATCTTTAATAGCAAGGGTCAGGGGGGTTGATTGGCTGTACACATATCTGTTACAATTTTACGCAGATCCGCAGCGTCCGTGGGGAGTGAACAATCTCCTGTTTCCTGATGTGGCGATGCCCAATGTATTGTTGAGCTTGCAGGGTGAGCAAGTGCCTCATTATCGTGCTGAGACTGTCGTGGTAGAGGGTAAGTCTACACAACGCCAGGAGATAGACAGGCTGGAGTTGCAACAGCCCGGCAGCATAGATTCGGCACAGTTTGATGTTGCGGTGCGCGACTTAGTTAATTTCTTGGCTTATGTTGCCGAGCCTGCTAAGTTGCAACGGCAGCGGATTGGGTTATGGGTGTTAGGCTTTTTGTTGATTTTTACCGTATTGGCTTATTGTTTGAAAAGAGAATATTGGAAAGACATCAAGTAAGACAGTCCTATTTACAATACAACAATCAACGTAGGAGTTGACGCATATGGCGATAGTTGCCAGCAGACGTTCTGTTATGACGCTTTATTCCGGAAATCAAGATATTTATAGTCACCAGGTACGCATTGTGTTGGCTGAGAAGGGCGTGAATGTTGAGATTTGCGATATCAATCAGGGGTATGCACCAGAAGACTTCTTAGATCTTAATCCTTACAACACGACACCGACTTTGGTTGATAGAGACTTAGTTTTGTATCAGCCTGCGATTATTATGGAGTACTTGGATGAGCGTTTCCCACATCCCCCGTTGATGCCGGTGTACCCTGTTATGCGTTCTAAGAGTCGTCTTATGATGTTTCGTATTGAGCAAGATTGGTATGGGTTATTACCGAAAATTGAAAAGGCAGATGAAGCGACGGCGGCTCTGGCGCGTAAGGAATTGTTAGAGAGCCTAATTAGTATTGCCCCCGTATTTGCTGATTCACCTTATTTTTTGAGTGAGGGGTTCTCGCTGGTGGATTGTTGTGTGGCACCCTTACTGTGGCGGTTGAGTAAGTTAGGCATTGTGTTACCTAACCAAGCAAAGGCAGTCCGTAGTTATGCTGACAGAATATTTGAGCGTGATGCATTTCAAGTGAGCCTCTCTGAAGTTGAGCGCGAGATGACAGTATGAGTGTTGATGTAGTAGAAGAGATATTGTCTACACGGCCTTATTTGTTGAGAGCATTTTATGACTGGATTGTAGATAACGGTTGGACGCCTTACATTGTTGTTTATGCCTATGGAGAGGGCGTCTTAGTACCGCAGCAATATATTGATAAAGAAGGGAAAATAGTACTTAACATCAGTATGGTGGCGGTGAAAAACTTGGTGCTAGGTAATGAGGCATTAGAGTTTGAAGCCCGTTTCTCGGGCATGCCGATGCAAGTCTATGTTCCTATGGTTGCAATAGAAGCTGTTTACGCGCGTGAAAATGGGCGTGGCGTTGTTTTCAGTGGGGACGAAAACGGCGATACACCACCTTCTTCTCCACCACCTAGCAACAAGGAACCTACGCAAACATCGGGTGGTTCTGCGCCTAGAGCAGAAAAGCCTAAAAAGCCTAGTTTGAAATTGATTAAATGACGTCTAGCGCGGATTATCCCACTGGTCAAACCCAATAACCCATTGAATGCCTATCCTGTCGTCGCTAGGGTACAGCAGTCAGTGATGACGTGGGTTGGTATGCGCTGGCGTGTCTTTCCACGGTGTGTGTGACCTCGCATTTTATTTGCCTGAGTTCATCTTGGCTGTAGGTGATACCTGCTTGATTGATTATTAAGGCAACAGCTTATTGGAAAATGATTACAACTATTTATTTAGCAAGACACGCAACTATTACGCGTAACTTTGCTCTGCGTAGCGCGCAGCGGAAACGCCCGGTTGCAATGGGTTATGAACGTGTACATCGTTTCTGGCAGACAACGCATGGCTAGGATGGTGCTATGGAATGAGGCGTATTTATTCTTTCATTCAGATATGTTTGTAGTGCGTGAGTTTCCTGTTCGGTAAAGTGTAGACCGAGTTTGGTACGACGCCAGAGTATATCTGTCGTCGTTTGTGCCCATTCCGCGTGGCAAAGATAATTGACTTCTTGGGCATATAAACCGTGTCCGAAGTGTTTGCCTAAAGCAAGCTGATCGTTGCAATCGGTCAGTAGTTTATAGGCCAATGTGCCATAGCTACGTGCGTAGCGTTCCGTTAATTCCGGTTCTAACCATGGATAATCGTGCTTTAGTTGTTGTTGAAATGCGGCAAAATCAGCGTGCTCGAAGTCTCCTCCTGGCAAGCTAATCTGGTTAGACAGAATGGGTGTGGCGTGTGGGAAATACGGCATTAGACGATCGAGTGCTTGCACGGCCAGTTGACGATAAGTGGTGATTTTGCCTCCTAACACGGTGAGTAAGGGGGCGGTGAGCGGAGTCTCACTCAGTAGCAGTTCATAGTCACGACTGATGGCTCGGTAGGCATGATCCGCATCGTCGCGTAGCGCACGTACTCCTGCAAAGGTATGTAAAATATCCGTTTTGTGGATGGGCTTCTGCAGATAGGCATTCACACTGTCACATAAGTAATGAATCTCTTCATCGGTGATGTGGACGTTTTGTAAATTTTGCGTATGTACTATTTCGGTGGTGCCAATCAGATGAAAGTGTTGTTGGTAAGGCAAGATAAAAATAACACGTTTATCGAAGTTTTGTAGGATATATGCGTGGGTGCCTGCATAGAGTCTGGGAACGACGATGTGACTACCTTTGACAAGCTTTAAGTTAACCTGTGGGCTAGTATGGATATATTGACTCAGTGAGTTAACCCACGGACCGGCCGCATTCACGAGTAGTTTGGCGTTATACTGAGATATTTCGTGGGTCTGTTGATCGCGCAACTGTAATTGCCAGTGATCTTTTTTGTTGTTGGCATCTAATAACTGATGTCGTGTGAGAATGTGGCTATTGTGTTGCTGTGCTTGCTGCGCGTTGAGAATCACGAGTCTGGCATCATCTACCCAGCAATCGCTGTAACAAAAACCTTTTTGATACTGTTTTTGTAAGGGTGCGCCCCATGTATTATCAATTAAGCTAATACTGCGCGCACGCGGCAAACTGTTTGCTGTGCTTAAGTGATCGTAGAGCCATAGTCCACAACGCAATAGCCAATGTGGCCGCATGTCGTTGTGGTGAGGTAGGACAAAGGTCATGATTTGGATTAAATGAGGTGCTTTGCGTAATAAAATTTCACGTTCGTTGAGTGCTTTGCGCACTAAGGCCAGATGACCGTATTCTAAGTAGCGTAAGCCGCCGTGTATGAGTTTGCTGCTGGCAGAAGAGGTGCCACTTGCCAGGTCATCTTGTTCACACAGTAAAACAGATAACCCGCGCAACGCGGCTTCAGCAGCAATGCCACTGCCATTGATTCCTCCACCGATGATAGCCAGATCCCATAGTTTCATTAAGTAGACTTCCTTGTTTTGCGTAGCACAGTATATACCGCGACTTATACCGTTAGCGAATCAAATTTAGGTGCTGTAGCGCCCATAGATACCATTCTTTGCCCGATCGCCCACTAAAAATCGGCGGCATTTAGAATAACTAAATTCCTAATTTTTTAGACGGCGATCGCATAAATATCGGCATCCTATGGACGCTACATCACAGATTAAACTAATGTTCATACTTCTGATATCATCCCTAAAATTCATTCGCTAGCGGTATAGCTAGACTTAACGCAGCATTGTAGGTATGCAAGGGTGCGCTAATTGATGCTTGGGATTAGGTATGTCTTCGGCCAGCACGGGTTTGATGTTGGGAATTAGATTTTTATGCCACAATGTATGCTGTATGCCGGGCATGATTTGCTTGGCTTGTCGCATCACATGTAATGCATAAGTGCCTATGAGAAATCCGGCAGCTGCCTGACACGCCGCTATGACACAGAGGCAACCTAACACGGTAAATCCCGTGGCCAAAGAGGTTATTGCACATACACTAAATAACAGTAGCGTTGTGGCGTGCTTATTTAGTTGAGCATTAGATACAGTTTTCTGTTCTTGTTGTATGTGCATCGCCATAGTCGCTGCGAGTTGTTGCAAATAAAACAATTGCATATTTTGCCACAATGTCATGAATATATTTTTATGTTCTTGCGGAAAGAAGTAGAGACCACTCGTAATATGTCCGGTTAGATTATAGAACATCGGATGCGACTGATAAGCATGGCTTTGTATCAGTGCATAAATTAAATCGGCTAGTTGGGTTAAAAATTGTTGGTGTTGTTTACTTATTTTTTTTTGCAATAGTGTTTGTAAACGTCGCGCCAGGAAAATAAGACGCTTTTTTTGGTAAGCGCTAAGTTGCATATTTTGCCGGAGAAACAGGGTTAATTGGCGGGTATGCACTAAGGTATGTTGTAGTTTATGCAGTCTTTGCTGCGTCTGTTGGAGGTGACGTTGTCGGCGGATATTTTTAATTGAATGTATATTTACGGGTGTAGCGTCGGCATCCGCATGGAACGCGTTAGTTTTACGTGATGTGCGATATAAGGTGAGTATAGACATGCGCCGCCTCCTTGCGTGTAGATTATGCCGCTAGTCATTAGCGACAATCCAAGCATAGCAAGCGTAGCTTAAGGTTTTATTAACGCTTATCCATCGGTATTAAATCGCGTTTTGCTGATCCGGTGTACAACTGGCGTGGTCTGCCTATGCGATGGTCTGGATTGCTGAGCATTTCACGCCAATGCGCTATCCAGCCAACGGTGCGTGCCAGCGCGAAGATAACGGTAAACATGTTGACGGGGATACCGATCGCGCTTAATGTGATGCCAGAATAGAAGTCCACATTGGGATACAGCTTTTTCGTGACAAAATACTCATCTTCTAGTGCAATCTGTTCTAACCTTAAAGCAATTTTAAACAGATGGTTGTCGTGAGCGCCCACTTCTTGCAGCACAGCATGGCAGGTATCACGCATCACCGTGGCGCGTGGGTCGAAGTTTTTATAGACGCGATGCCCAAATCCCATCAAGCGAAACGGATCATCACGGTCTTTCGCGCGCGCAATGTATTTTCCAATGTGCTTAACGTCACCAATTTCTGTCAGCATGTTTAAGCAGGCTTCATTGGCACCACCGTGGGCGGGGCCCCATAATGCGGCAATACCGGCTGAGATACAGGCAAATGGGTTGGCGCCGGTAGAGCCTGCCAAGCGTACTGTGGACGTGGATGCGTTTTGTTCGTGGTCGGCATGTAAGATAAAAATTTTATCCAAGGCTTTAGCTAAGACTGAATTAGGCTCTGATTGTGCCGAGGGCACAGCAAACATCATATGCAGGAAATTTTCAGCATAGCTCAAGTGGTTTTGTGGATACATGAAAGGTTGACCGATGGAATACTTGTAACACATGGCTGCTAGTGTCGGCATTTTAGCAATGAGGCGTATGGCTGATTTTTCGCGATCCTCTTCTTTGTTGATGTCGAGTGCGTCGTGGTAGAAAGCAGACAGTGCACCAACAACGCCGACTAAGACAGCCATAGGATGAGCGTCACGACGAAACCCATTAAAAAATTTAATCAATTGTTCGTGCACCATAGTGTGTTTATTAATAGAGTCTTGAAATTGTTTTGTTTGTTCTATTGCGGGTAATTCACCATTGAGCAATAAGTAGCAGACTTCCAGGTAGTCCGTATCTTTGGCTAATTGTTCGATGGGATAGCCCCTATAGAGTAACTCACCTTTGTCGCCATCAATAAAAGTGATTTTAGATTCGCAGGCTGCAGTAGACATGAACCCAGGATCATAAGTGAACAGTTGATGATTGGAGAGCGCACGAATGTCGATTACGTCTGGTCCTAACGTACTGGATAGTTGCGGTAATTTTAATTCTAGATGAGTAGCAGGTACGAGAAGTGTGGCTTGTTTGTCAGTCATGCGTTGTCCCCTTGTGATCATTAACTATCCAGAAAACTGAAGTGCTGCGCCCGCATTGTTGCGGGTTGCCTGTTGCTTGTCAATTACAAGAAGCAAGTTCTGTGCCACCGTTGTTTTTGTGCAGCTATTCATCAACATGCTGAATAGTTACCCTTGATTTGACCCTAGCCCAATAAAACTGGGCCTTATAGGTATTCAGGATCGGTACGCCATTCTCCCCTTGAGAATCTCCATCGCGTAAAGAAAACAGCATATTTTTAAGGGGAAGCAAACTATATTTGAGAGTTTGCCGACGCTTTTGTTTATTTAGTTGTTTTGTTTGTTTTTGTTATAGTGCTCGGCGTATAATCCGTCGCGTTTTTGTAGGGTGGTAGTACAATCCCCTAATTGAGTGGAGATTTTTATTATGCCTGCTTTTGAACTTCAGGTATAATCAGCTCGCTTTACTGTGTTTGCTGTTCAGGAGCGCGGGGCAGTATAGGGGTGTTGTTTCTTAGGTGGGTAGGGTAACCAAGGGAGAGTTTGCAGTGAAGTCCAATAGGCCAGTAAATCTTGATTTAACCTCAATGCATTTTCCTGTCACCGCGGTAGTGTCTATATTGCATCGTATTTCTGGTGTGGTGCTGTTTCTATTGATACCGCTACTGTTGTGGATGTGGCAGTATTCGTTATCCTCTGCAGAAGGATTTACCGCATTACAGCAATTGCTGGTGTTACAGGCGGGTGTGCGGTTGTTGCTTTGGATAATGGTTGTTGCTTTGTTGTACCACTTATCAGCGGGTATTCGTCATTTACTCATGGATCTAGGTTTTGGCGAGAAGCTATGTTATGCCCGATTGAGTGCCAAGTTTGTGATTGGCATTGTTGCAATATTAAGTCTATTAGTAGGTGTTATCTTATGGTGAGCAATGTAACGAGTTTGACGCGCAATGGTCTACGGGATTGGTTAATTCAACGAGTGTCTGCGTGGGTGCTGGCTGCATATACTGTATTTCTGCTGGGCTATTTTATGTGCCACAGTCCGTTGACGTACGCTCAATGGCACGCGTTATTTACCTGTCCATGGATGAAAATAGCCAGTTTATTGGCCTTGCTAAGCGTGTTATTGCATGCGTGGATTGGCATTTGGACAGTGCTTACCGATTATATTAAGTGTTCTTGCTGGCGTTTATTTTTAGAGATTATCGTATTTTTACTTCTACTGAGCTATTTTGCCTGGGGAATTTTAATTGTGATCGGGAGTGTATAGAGTATATGTTGATCGCTAAACAGCAGTTTGACGCAATTATCATAGGGGCAGGTGGTGCTGGCATGCGGGCATCACTGCAGTTAGCCCAAGAAGGCAAGACGGTTGCAGTCGTTTCTAAAGTATTTCCTACGCGCTCGCACACGGTTTCTGCACAAGGTGGTATTAACGCTGCGTTGGGTAATGCAACGGAAGACGATTGGCGCTGGCATATGTATGACACAATACAAGGCTCGGATTATTTAGGTGATCAAGACGCTATCGAGTATATGTGTAAGCATGCTCCGCAAACGATTATTGAATTAGAGCATATGGGGTTACCCTTTTCGCGTCGTGAAGACGGTAAGATCTATCAACGCGCTTTTGGTGGGCAGACACTGAATTTTGGTGGTGATTTAGCGCGCCGTACGTGTGCCGCAGCGGATCGTACAGGGCATGCTATGTTGCATACCCTATACCAAAAAAACATAGAAGCGCACACGGTTTTTCTTAATGAGTGGTATGCTATTGATTTGGTTAAAAAGGGCGACGGTGTTTGTGGTGTGTTGGCTCTTTGCATAGAAACGGGTGAGGTTATGTGTCTAGAAGCACGAGCCACCGTTTTGGCAACGGGTGGTGCGGGCCGCATATTTCGTACGACGACTAACGCGCATATCAATACAGGCGATGGATTTGGTATGGCGCTGCGTGCCGGTTACCCGTTGCAAGATATGGAGTTTTGGCAATTTCATCCTACGGGCATTGCGGGTGCGGGGATACTGATAACTGAAGCATCACGTGGGGAAGGCGGTTATCTGGTTAACGCCAATGGTGAACGCTACATGGAGCGTTATGCGCCACATCTGAAAGATCTGAGTTGTCGTGATATCGTGGCGCGTTCTTCCATGATAGAGATCCGTGAGGGGCGTGGTTGTGGTAATGAAAAAGATCATGTGTTGTTGAAGTTGGATCACCTATCGGTAGATGTGCTCAATGAGCGTTTGCCCGGTATTCGTTCATTATCCAAAACGTTTGCGGGTGTTGATCCAGCGACGGCCCCCATTCCGGTGGTTCCGACCTGTCATTATTTGATGGGGGGTATTCCAACTAACATTCACGGGCAAGTGTTAACTATCAGTGCGCAGGGCGATGATCGCATTGTGCCGGGTTTGTATGCGGCCGGCGAATGTGCTTGTGTGTCGGTACACGGTGCTAATCGTTTAGGCGCTAATTCACTCTTAGATATCGTTGTATTCGGTCGTGCGGTCGGTCTACATTTGGCGCAGCATATCAACGATGGGCAGTTACCGTTACATGAAGTGACAAACGATGCGGTAGATGGTGCTATGCAGCGATTGTCGCGCTGGAATAGTGGTAAGGGTACAGAAAATATTTATGAACTGCGGCGCGCATTACAAAAAATCATGCAAGAAGATTTCGGTGTGTTTCGTACCGAAGAGCACATGCAAAATGGTTTAGTCGCTTTAGCGCAGTTGCGTGAACGTCTGGACCACGCCGTATTGCAGGATACTAGCAATACCTTTAACACGGCACGGGTTGAAGCGTTGGAGTTAGATAATTTGATGGCCACGGCTATGTCGTCGGCAATTTGCGCTAAAGCGCGCAAGGAGAGCCGAGGTGCGCATGCGCGTTACGACTATCCTGAGCGCGATGATGTGAATTGGCTTAAGCATTCGTTGTATTTTGCAACAGATGATCGTTTTGCGGTGCGCGCGGTTAACCTTCAACCTAATGAGGTCGCGCCATTTGAACCCAAGAAAAGAGATCACTAGATAACGCGGGAGGATGGTATATGCGCTTTTCAATTTATCGATACAATCCAGATGAGAAAGATGCTAAGCCTCATATGCAAGATTACGAGCTTGATATTCAAGCACACAATTGTGTGATGGTATTGGATGCGTTGCTGGTAATTAAAGACACACAAGACTCTAGCCTGACATTGCGCCGTTCTTGTCGGGAGGGAGTCTGTGGTTCTGATGGCATGAACATTAATGGTCAAAATGGTTTGGCTTGCACGACGGCCATAGCAAGTCTAGCACAACCTATTATTATCCGTCCTTTGCCGGGCTTGCCGGTGGTTCGTGATCTCATCGTGGACATGACACAGTTTTATGAACAATACGAGAAAATTGAGCCGTATTTACAAAACGATGAACCTTTGCCTGCTACTGAGCGTCTGCAGTCAATAGAAGATAGGGCCAAGTTGGATGGTTTGTATGAATGTATTTTATGTGGTTGTTGTTCCACTGCTTGTCCTTCTTTTTGGTGGAATCCGGATAAATTTGTAGGGCCAGCGGGCCTACTGCAGGCAGCACGTTTTATCAAAGATAGTAGAGATACGCACAAGAGCGAACGTTTAGAAAAATTGAGTGATCCGTTTAGCTTGTTTCGTTGTCGTGGCGTGATGAATTGCGTGACAGTGTGTCCCAAGGATTTAAACCCAACGCAAGCTATTGCCGATATTCGCAACGAATTATTGTCTGATGAGACTTAACGCATGAATAAAGAGAGTATGCAGAGTTTATGGGCGTCTTCTGCTTTGGAGGGCAGTAGTGCCGCTTATATTGAGGCTTTATACGAGCAGTTTGTTAATGATCCAACGAGTTTAAACGGTATTGATTGGGGGCGCTATTTTTCCCAGTTGCTTAGGGATAACGCGGGTCAGCCAGAACTATCACATACTGAGGTGCGACAGCGATTTTTACAACGCGCCAAGCAGCCACCAGGTGGCGGTGTTGCTGTTAGTGTTGAGCAAGCCTGTAAACAGGCGCAAGTGTGGCGTTTAATCCATGCGTACAGGATGATGGGGCACCAGCGCGCGCAACTGGATCCGCTAAATAGGTTGCCGCATCGCGAACTACCTCAGCTAGACGCATCTTACTATGGCTTGACTGATGCCGATATGCAGAGCGAGTTCGTAGTGGGTGATTTCTTAGCTGTCCCGCACAGTGTGTCGTTGCACAGTTTAGTGCAAGCGTTGCAGAGAATATATTGCGGTACTCTGGGTGTGGAATATATGCACATTGATGACGGCGCACAAACTACTTGGTTACAAGCGCGTTTTGAACAACAGACGGCATCGTATGCATTTAGCGCGGAGAAGAAAATAGCTATTTTCGAACGTCTGGTTGCTGCTGAGGGCTTAGAAAAGTACTTAGCAACCAAGTATGTGGGACAAAAGCGTTTTGGTCTAGAGGGTGGGGAGAGTCTTATTCCCGCCCTACACGAGTTGGTGATACGGGCCAATAGTCAGGGCATCAAAGACTTAATTATTGGTATGGCGCATCGTGGCCGTTTGAATGTGTTGGTCAATATACTGGGCAAATCACCGGCTGAGTTGTGTGATGAATTTGAAGGTAAAACGCATGGACCTGCGCGTGGCACCGGGGATGTGAAGTATCACAAAGGTTTTTCTTCTAATGTGGTGACGCCAACGGGCAGTATGCACTTGGCATTGGCATTCAATCCCTCGCATTTAGAGATTATTAATCCAGTGGTAGAGGGCTCTGTGCGTGCTCGACAAGAGCGACGTAATGATGCCGCGCGCGAGCAAGTGTTACCGGTGCTGATTCATGGCGATGCTGCATTTGCTGGGCAGGGAATTGTTATGGAAACCTTAGCCTTGTCGCAAGCAAGGGGCTATGCGACGGGCGGTACTTTACACATCATCATTAACAATCAGATAGGATTTACCACGAGTAATCCAGTAGATGCGCGTTCTTCTTTGTATTGTAGCGACGTGGCTAAAATGATAGGTGCCCCCATCATTCATGTTAATGGTGATGATCCAGAGGCAGTGGTTTTTGCTGTGCAAGTCGCATTAGATTTTCGTATGCAATTTAAGCGGGATGTATTGTTGGATTTGGTTTGTTATCGGCGGCATGGGCATAACGAGGCAGACGAACCATCGATCACGCAACCACTCATGTATCAAGCGATCAAAAAGCATGAGACGACAGCGACATTGTACGCAAATACGCTTCTCGCACAGGGCGTACTCAGTGCCGAACAAATCAAGCAAAAAATTGATAACTACAGGCTTGCGTTGGATGAGCGTCGTCCGGTGGTGGCGGTAGCGATAGATAATGCCGATCATCAACCTGCGGATTGGATGCCTTATTTGGAAGGCGATCTGGATGCCGCAGTGGATACGGCGGTGCCGCAACTACAGCTGGAGCAGATAGGGAATGCACTGCGGCAATTGCCCGTGGGATTTACTTTGCAGCCACAGGTCCTGCGTGAAATGCAAGCGCGTGAAAAAATGTTAACCGGTTTATCGGCATTGAATTGGGGGTGTGCCGAGACGCTGGCTTATGCCAGTTTAGTGGCCGCGGGCTATCATGTGCGTTTATCGGGACAGGATTGTGGGCGCGGTACTTTTTCACATCGTCATGCCACACTGCATGAACAAAATACCGATGAGGTCTATATTCCTTTACAGCATGTTGCAACCAACCAGGGCCGTTTTTCTGTTATTAATTCGGTGCTTTCGGAGGCAGCGGTGCTGGGTTTTGAATACGGCTATGCGACTGCCGAGCCAGAAGCATTAGTCATTTGGGAAGCGCAGTTTGGTGATTTTGCCAACGGTGCTCAGGTTGTTATGGATCAGTTTATGAGTTCTGGCGAACAAAAATGGGGGCGCCTGTGTCATTTGGTGTTGTTATTACCCCATGGTTATGAAGGCCAAGGTCCGGAACATTCCTCTGCTCGTCTTGAACGTTACCTGCAATTATGCGCGCAGCATAATATGCAAGTCTGTGTGCCCAGTACACCGGCGCAAATCTTTCATCTCTTGCGTAGACAAATGTTGCGATCGGTGCGTAAGCCGCTCATATTAATGTCCCCTAAAAGTTTACTGCGGCATAAGCTAGCGGTATCACCTTTGTCTGACTTAAGCAGTAGTGGTGTGCAGTTGATAATTGCCGAAATTGAAGCGAGAGATCCTGCCAAAGTTAATCGTGTCATTCTGTGCAGCGGCAAGGTTTTTTACGAACTTTTAGAGATGCGAAGTCAGTTGCAACGTGGCAATGTGGTGTTGCTACGTATAGAACAGTTGTATCCCTTTCCCGAGCTTGAACTCACGCAACAATTAGCCTTGTACGCTAAAGCCAAGCAGGTGGTTTGGTGTCAAGAAGAACCCATGAACCAAGGTGCATGGCACTTCGTAGAGGGTAGAATAACCCAATGTTTATTCAAGGGGCAAAAGCTTTCTTACGTGGGTAGGCCTGATTTTGCGGCACCTGCAGAAGGGAGTGCATTGGCGCATAAAGAACAACAAGAACGGCTGCTTAAAGACGCATTGAATTAACGCTAAGTAACGAGGAAACACACAATGATTATTGAAATTAAGGTCCCAGCTTTGCCTGAATCAGTTGCCGATGCGACTGTTGCCGCTTGGCATAAAAAAATAGGTGACCCGGTTAAACGCGATGAAAACATTGTTGATTTAGAAACAGATAAGGTCGTGTTAGAAGTTCCTGCGCCTGAGAATGGTGTTCTCACTGCTATTGTTAAAGAGCAAGGCGCAACGGTGAATGCACAGGAGGTGATAGCCGTTATTGAAACCAATGTCCAATCCACCGCGACTAGTGTAAGCGGTCTCACGCAAGTAAGCGATAAAAAAGATTCCTTAGATAATGCGCAGGTATTAACACCGAGTGCGCGTCGCACAGCAGCAGAGAGCGACGTCGCCGTTGGACAGTTGCTGGGTACGGGGAAAGATGGACGCATTACTCGCAATGATGTAGTTACGCATCTTCAGCAACGTGCAACAACAACCGTTGCACCGGTAACTGAGGTAGTTTATCAGACCCAAGGCCGGGCAGAGCAGCGGGTGCCTATGAGTCGGTTGCGCGCACGTGTTGCCGAACGTTTAGTGCAAGCACAGCACAACGCGGCTATTTTAACCACGTTTAATGAGGTGAACCTGCAAGCTATTATGGATATACGTGCACGCCACCAAGATCGTTTCCAGCAATTGCATGGCGTACGTTTGGGTTTAATGTCGTTTTTTACCAAGGCGGTTGTCGAAGCATTGAAGCGTTTCCCTGTGGTGAATGCTTCTATTGATGGTAGCGATATTGTCTACCACGGCTACTATGATGTGGGCATCGCTGTTTCCACCGATAGAGGCTTGGTTGTTCCCGTGCTACGTAACGCCGACCAATTAGATATGGCGGGTATTGAAAAAGCTATCGCTGATTTTGCGCAGCGTGCACGGCAGAATCAAATTACGATGGAAGATATGACGGGTGGTACATTTACGATTACCAATGGCGGACGTTTTGGTTCGCTATTGGCAACACCCATTATTAATCCACCACAAACGGGCATTTTAGGTATGCACACTATTCAACAGCGACCCATTGCTGAAAATGGCCAAGTGGTTATTCGACCTATGATGTATGTTGCGTTATCCTATGATCACCGCTTGATTGATGGCAAAGAATCAGTTCAGTTTCTCGTAACCGTAAAACAGTTGCTGGAAGATCCATCTTCTTTATTATTAGGTGTTTGATGATAGGTTCACTGCATATAGCTAGCTAATTTAACGATCCACTATAGGAATAAACCATATGAATTTACATGAATTTCAGGCAAAACAGTTGTTTGCTGAATCTGGTTTGACGATACCACAGGGCGAAGTGGTGAGTAACTTGGACGAAGCGCTTGCGGTGACACGCAAGTTGGGTGGTGTGCGTTGGGTAGTCAAGGCGCAAGTGCATGCGGGCGGACGCGGTAAAGCCGGTGGTGTACGCATCGTCAATAACAAAGAAGAATTAGCACAGGTGGTTAAGGATTTATTGGGCAAGCGCTTAGTGACTTACCAAACTGATGTGCATGGTCAGCCAGTTAACCAGCTTCTCATCGAAGAGACCTGTGATATACAACGTGAATTATATTTGGGTGCGGTGATTGATCGTGCATTAAAACGTCTCGTGATCATGGCATCCACCGAGGGTGGAGTTGAGATCGAAAAAACCGCCGAGCAAGCCCCCGACAAAATTTTAAGGATAGTGGTTGATCCGTTGGTGGGCGTCTTACCTTACCAGGCGCGTGCGTTAGGATTTGCCCTGCATTTTAACCCACAACAGATCAAGCAATTTACCCGTTTGTTAATGGGCTTAGGCCAGATGTTTGTGCAACGAGATTTGAGCTTATTGGAAATTAATCCGTTGGTTATTTCTAAGAAGGGGGAGCTGATCTGCCTAGATGCCAAGATAACAGTCGATGATAACGCGCTGTACCGTCAACCCGCGTTGGCTGCTATGCACGATCCGAGTCAAGAAGACGATCGTGAAAATCGTGCGCGCAGTTGGGAAATCAATTATATCGCGTTGGATGGTGACATTGGTTGCATGGTTAATGGTGCGGGTTTGGCCATGGCGACGATGGATTTAATTAAGTTGCACGGTGGTAATCCAGCCAATTTTCTCGATGTGGGTGGTGGTGCAACCAAAGAAAGAGTAACTGAAGCATTCAAGATTATTTTGTCGGATACGAATGTGAAAGGGGTATTAGTGAATATTTTTGGTGGTATTGTGCGCTGTGATTGGATCGCTGATGGCATTATCAGTGCGGTTGCAGAAGTAGGTATCAAGGTGCCAGTGGTTGTCAGGTTGGAAGGTAATAATGCCGAGCTTGGTGCTAAGCGATTAGCAGAGAGTGGTTTAAACATTATTCCTGCGCAAGGGCTAACCGATGCGGCTAAGAAAATTGTTGCTGCGGTAGGGGAATAGCATATGAGTATTTTGATTGATAAGAACACAAAAGTAATATGTCAGGGCTTTACCGGCAAGCAAGGAACCTTTCATTCTGAGCAAGCGGTTGCGTACGGTACGCAACTGATGGGTGGTGTTACACCCGGTAAAGGCGGTGAAATGCACATAGGGTTGCCTGTGTTTAACACAGTGCAAGAGGCTGTTGCAGCAACATCCGCGGATGCAAGCATCATTTTCGTGCCAGCAGCATTTTGCAAAGACTCTATTTTAGAGGCTGTTGATGCAGGCATTAAATTAATTGTTTGCATTACAGAAGGCGTACCTACGTTCGATATGCTGGTAATTAACAGCTACTTGAAGAACAACAAGGGTTCAAGGGTCATAGGACCTAATTGCCCAGGATTGATTACACCGGGTGCGTGTAAGATGGGTATTATGCCAGGATACATACACCAAGCGGGTAAGGTGGGCATTGTGTCGCGTTCAGGGACGTTGACTTACGAAGCGGTTCATCAAACTACGGCGGCTGGATTTGGGCAAAGCACCTGTGTTGGAATCGGTGGTGACCCTATTCCAGGTACAAGTTTTATCGATGTGTTAGCTTTGTTTCAAGACGATCCACAAACAGAAGCGATTGTGATGGTAGGTGAGATCGGTGGTACGGCAGAAGAAGAAGCAGCGGATTTCATTAAGAGCTATGTAACCAAGCCAGTAGTATCTTATATTGCCGGCGTGACGGCGCCATCCGGTAAGCGTATGGGCCATGCGGGTGCCATTATTGCGGGTGGTAAGGGAACTGCGCGCGAGAAATTTGCAGCATTGGAAAAAGCCGGTGTACGTACAGTGCGCTCACCTGCAGAAATTGGTAAGGCAGTTGCGGAAGTGACGGGCTGGTGAGAGTGTTTAAAGAAAGAGGTCCTCTACTTGCCGTTGATTTGTTGAACCGTGCAAGTGGTTTTAGTCCTATATATATAGTGTATGTTTGATTTTATGGGTAATACTCTGTTGTGATGTGTGGTTACTGTCGCAGTGTAACCAGGTAAGGCGAGTCTGATCGACATGCTGACATGCATGCTGGTTATGACGCCATTCTCTATGTTACGGATAGCTCACGGTTTTCGTGAGCTATCTGCAAGTCTCTCATTTCTCTACTTGAGCTAACGCATAGGCGTAAGTAAATCCGCATGGTTTTATTGACTATAGCTGTGTTAAGACTACATGCCCTGTGGGCACCGGCCTTACTGTTTACGTTGTGGCATAGCGTTATACGCGAGACGTTATCGCAATAACATAAGGCGTGTCTCCTTTGCGAATATCCGTTTTACTTCCCTTGCATTGCGCTATTACCTGCGTTGTGCCATTTTTTAATTGGGTAGGGTAAGCGCCATTTTTGCTGTTGTGCGTTAATGCTGTGAGTGTTGCCTTGCATTCAATAATGTGTAGTGTTTACCGTACTGTTGACAGAAAGGATCTGTGGCATACGTGCCGAATTAGCGACGGTAAGTGGTATGGCTTCATTCATGCATGCAGCGAGATTGCATTAGTATAAAGAGGTTCTACTACTTACTTCTCCAGTCTACTGAATGTAAGAAAAGAAACAGTGTTTATTTAAGCGTACCCTAGCGTATTACCATGAAACGGAAATCACTTTGGCGCATGGCATATGAATTAATGTATCGTCTCATTACAGGATTGACGCATTAAGTTAAGTAAAAATAGTAAAGTGATTAATAGGATATTGTCCAATAGCGAGGTAATGCGGTTGTTTTTTACGGCATGCGTTGTCATTTAGGTACGTTTGTTTGGCAGAGGCTACTGCGAATTGTTTACTGTAATCATGCATTCTCACGCTGATACATTGCATCATTACGCATTGTTTGCAAACAAAACACGCTTATTACCGTCTTTCTTCTGAGTGTTTGCTGCTAGCTAAGCAAAGATGGATGTACGTATTGCGCGTAGCACAGCATTCTGTTTGATGACACGCCATTATGCGTTGCATCATGCCTTACTGTTTGCAATAAAGCAGTATAATTTGCTGCTATGCAGCAAAAACACGGAATAATCACCCTGGATCATGCCTGGATGATGCCTAGCTCAGCGAGATTGACGCTGCGGAGAGAGCCGCATGTTGCCTTGAGAATGCCCATTACGTCAGGATCTGTTTGTTTTTTCTAACAAACTTCACGATTAGTAACTTTGCTGAACAGATATGTTTATTAAATTTTGCCACGCAATTTGGCAGGCAAAATCTGTAAATCTGGCAAGGTACTTCCTGTTACGCACGCAAACAAGCACGTCGTCGCATCATTTTAAAAAATAGATAACTATTAAAATTCCTTGTTTTTCAAGGAACCCTATCGTCTTTGTTGTCATTTAAAACAATCCATTTTTGCTGTTGGCCTGTGGTTTGCATTGCATGTCATTGGTTTATGTCATCCACATTGGAGTTGTTAAACGGTGATAGACTGTTTCGCGACAATAAATAAAATAAAATGCAATGCGCAACGATTTGCGCTATTGCCGCTGTTGTTTGGCGCAATGGCAAGCAATTTCTGCGTGCAGCAAGCGCATGCAAGTCCTACGGGTGGCGTTGTGAGTGAGGGTCAAGCGACAATACAGGCTGTCGATCAACACAACACCAAAATTTATCAGAGTTCACATGCGGCAATTATCGACTGGCAAACGTTTAATGTCGCTGAATCGGATACGGTACATTTTTATCAACCCACATCCACTTCATCGGTGCTCAACCGTGTACACGATATGGGCGCAAGTCAAATTAATGGCATGATACAAGCGAATGGTCAAGTTTTCGTATTAAATCCCAGAGGAATATTGGTCGGAGCCAATGGCCAAGTTGATGTGGGTAGCTTGTTTTTAAGTACGATGGATATTAGCAATGAAGCATTTATGCGTGGCAATTACCACTTTTCACAAACAGGAGAAGAACATGGCAACGTTACTAATCAAGGGGTTATACAGGCATCCGCAGGCGGTTTTGTTGCTATGGTTGGCAATACTGTCGCTAATCACGGATTAATAAAAGCCACCATGGGAACTGTGCACTTAGCGGCAGGTAAGGCCGTAACAGTAGATTTTACGGGTGACGGGTTAATGCAATTCCAAATTGATGGTGAGGTAAGTAAAAATGATGGTAATACACAAGCCGCCGTAAGCAATACCGGAGTGATACAGGCGCAAGGAGGACATGTCGTGATGACAGCCAAAGCAGCCTCAGATGTTTTCAGCAGTGCGGTTAATAATACAGGAATCATTGAAGCAAGGAGTGTCGTTAATCAGGGTGGTACTATTCACTTGGTGGGTTATGGAGCTGGTGTAGTTAATTCAGGTAATCTGTCTGTAAATGGTATTGATAGTCGTGGCGGTGAGATCGTCATGATGTCAGATGGTACCACTACAGCAACCGGTAATGCAGTAATGTCGGCACGTAGTGGCAGTGTGGGTACAGGTGGTGTAGTACGCATACTCGGTGAAAGGGTTGCGTTGTTTGATCATACAGTAGTAGATGTATCTGGTGTGCAAGGTGGTGGTGAAGTACTGATAGGTGGTGATTACCAAGGGCAAGGTAATGGTATCATCAATGCTGAGTTTACGTTCGTGGATGCAGGGGTTGTAGTTAATGCGGATGCACTAACCTTAGGTAATGGAGGTAAGGTGATAGTGTGGGCAGACGACTCAATGTATATGCACGGTAATATTTCAGCGCAAGGTGGTATGCAAGGTGGTAATGGTGGATTTGTAGAAACCTCCGGTAAGCATTATCTGTCGGTGAGTAAGGCGCCTGAGTTAATGGCTAGTCACGGTAAGGCGGGAACCTGGTTATTGGATCCTAACAACATTGAAATCGTGTCAGGCAGTGGTAATACCAACATTAACAGCAGCAATCCTTTCGTATCCACCAATGATACCGCACAGTTAGGTGTTAGTTTAATTCTCGCTGCATTGACTGGCGGAGCGACAGTTAGCATTACAACAGGCACCGGTGGGAGCGATAGCCAGAGTGGTAACATTACGTTAAGCACTGCATTGGATTACAATGGCAAGGGTAACAATACATTAAGTTTGATTGCTCGTAATAATATTATCATTAACAGCTCTATCTCTGACTCCGTTAATGACTCTGATAAACTTACTGTAAATCTTACAGCCAATGGAGACATTACGTTTTCTGCTTCGGGTGACATTACTACACGCGGTGGTAACCTAACTATTATTGCAGACGCCGACAGCAACGGTAGTGGCGCTATCACCATGGCTAACGGAACTACGTTTAATACCGGCAGTGGCAAAGCGTCTTTAACCGCATATGGCAACATTGCCATTGGTGGTGTGCGCAGCGACAACACCGCTGATGATGCTGTTTCAGTCACTAGCACTAATGGTTCCATTTTAGCGGCTGGCCACACCGACCTTAACTTTAATACGTTTGCTGGTGGTGGTCTTGTGTTGGATGCAGCCACAGGCATAGGCACAGCAGCAGATGCATTAAGAGTTTTCCTAAATCGGATAGATGCACATAATCGTACATCAGGCGATATTTCGTTATCCCAAACTTCACATATCTCCGTGACTAGAATTTTACAAGATTCGACTGGCACGGGTGTTACTAGCTTAACCACGACATCCAGTGGAAACATTACCATAGCATCTACGGGCAGCGGTATTACTTCAGCTGCCACTGGGGGACTAAAGCTGAATGCAGCGGGTTCTATTACAGCTAATGAAAATATTACTGCAGCGACAGGCAGCAATGTAGAGTTAATAGCTAGCTCTACCTTCACTGTTGCGGCAGGTAAAAAAGTAGTAGGCGGTGGTAATGGTACGACGTTTACCATTGACGCTGCGGGTATTACATTAAACAACACTTCTGGGGGGACATTGCAACAAACAGGTACGGGTACACTTTCACTGACCTTAACGGGATCAAATAATATCAGCCTGGCTAATAACAGCATTAGCGTGGGAACCGGGTTGCTAACGATAGATGCCGCAGGACAGACTATTAGTGGCAGCACAACAGGTACTGCAGAAATAAATACCGATGGTAGTGTGAGCATAACAGCGACGACTATAGGCACGAACAGTAATCCAATTGAAATCAGTGGTTCTGGCACAGGCACCTTGACAATTAGCAGTGATGCAACGAGTGGAGAAGACACTTACGTCAGTGTGCTGAGTAGCATGTTTAGTGCTGTATCGTTGTCATTAGCAGATGCCGATAGCGATGCTCACATTTCTTTACCCAATGCAGATGTGATTGATATTAGCGGTTCGTCTTTGGAGAGCACATTAAGCAATATAGTATTGATAAACACCAATCTAGCATTTAGCTACACATTATCTGATACAGCAGATGTTCAAGTGGGTAATGTAGATTTGGCCTCCGCTTTGTTTAGCGTATCTGCCACCAGTGGTAATATTATTGTTACTGCGAGTGGCGGTGGCATTGTTGCTGCGGGAGCAGCAGCTCTTGTTTTATCTGCCAGTGGTTCAGGATCAGCTATTTCAATAGAAGATGTTTTAAGTACATTAGGCACGTTAACAATGGATGCGTATGATGGAGTTGATATCAGTGCCAATGTGACGAGTGGCGGAATAACTGTTATTAACGCTGATTTTGATCTGGATGGAACAGGAAATTTCACCCTATTATCTGACGTGCTTGATACGAGTAGTCATGCATTAACAATCAGCGCTAATGATATCAGTCTAATTGGCACTATAACTAGCGGCACGGCATCTGCTACTTTGCTCGTTTCGGATGGCGGAAGCATTGGATTAGGCGCAACTTCTGGGAATTATACCTTGAGTGGTGATGAGTTACAAAACATTACCGCCGGCAGCCTGATCTTAGGTGACAACACCAATGGCAGTATAACAGTAGATGGGATAAGCTCTGCTAACAGTGGCAACATCAGTGGCCTTGTTACTCTGAATGCGACAGCAAGTGGAGCGGGTATCTCTTTTTCCAATAGTGCATCGACTTTTAATGCATTGAGTGCTAATGCAGATGATGGTATTTCCGTTAATGTGGATATAACCACGCTAGCCGGTAATCTAAGCTTAGAAGGTGATGCAGATAATGGTGCAGATTCGAATGATAGTATCAGCTTTGCTGCTGGACTAACAATTAGCGCAGCAGGCAGCATAAGCTTGGATGCCACAACAGGTGGCATCACGTCAGCAGCAGGGATCACACTCAACGCAGCAAATGGGGTTGCTATCAATGATAATTTTGTTAAGCAGGCTTCTGGCTTAATCACGATAAATGCGGATAGTGATGCAAATGGCACGGGGACTTTTACGCTTGGCTCAGGTAAAACATTAAATAGTAGTGCAGGTGCTATAAAGGACATTACTATTACGGCAGACGATATTAATTTATTAGGCAGCATAAATACAGGTGCGGGTACAGTTACATTATTAGTATCGGATGGTGGTACCATAGGATTGGGTGCTACGGCAGGCAACTATAGCTTGAGTGGTGCTGAGCTACAACGCATTACCGCGACGGGATTAACCTTAGGCAATAACACCAATGGTAGCATCACGGTAGATGGTATCAGCGCAGGTAACAGCGCTAACATCAGTGGCACCGTAACTTTAATAGCTACCTTAGATAACGCCAGCATTAGCTTTGCAACGGCAGCGTCTAGCTTTAATGCCTTAAGTGCTAGCGCGGACGATGGCATTGCCATCAATGTAAATCTAACGACATTAGTGGGTAATCTAACATTAGAAGGTGATGCGGATAACAGCGCAGACAGCAATGATGCGGTGAGCTTCGCGTCTGGATTGATAATCACTGCAGCGGGTAGCCTGAGCATAGATGCGACCACGGGTGGCATACTACCAGCGGCTGCACTGACACTCAATGCAGTCAATGGCATTACATTGAATGATGATTTTACCAAGCAAGCATCAGGTGCAATTACTATTAATGCCGACAGCGATGCCAATGGCACGGGTAGCTTCACCTTGGCTGCCGGCAAGGCACTGAATACAGCGGCAGGTGCGGTTAAGACCTTGAGCATCACCGCTGCGGATATGGTGTTGACCGGCACCATCAACACCGGCTCTGGCAATCTCTCCTTATTACCTTCTGCCAGTACAACAGTGGGCCTAGGTGCTGGTGCAGGCAGCTTCTCCTTGAGCGACACGGAATTAGATAACATCACGACGAGTGGTACATTAACGATTGGTAATGCCAACACAACTACGCTGACAATAGATGGATGGTCAATCGCAGGCAGCATAAGCGGTCCTATTATTTTAACTGCAACAGGGTCTGCAGGGTCAATAGTGATATCGGGTAATGCATTATCTATATCAGGAGCGTTAACAATCAGCGCAAAAGATGGCATTACGTTTAATGAAAATGTCACTAGCATAGGTATTGCCACGATTAATGCGGATAATGATGCTAATGGCGTAGGTGATTTTAGTATTGCTGCGACTAAAACTTTAAATACAAGCAATAATAATTTAAGCATTATTGCAAGTAATATGATAGTAAGCGGTAGCATCGATGCAGGCACGGGTAATGTGTCACTATTACCCTCTGTCAGTGAAACAGTCGGTCTAGGTGTTGGTGCAGGTAGCTTCTCCTTGACCGATACGGAATTAGATAACATCACCACGAGTGGCACATTAACGATTGGTAATGCTAACACGACTACATTGACAGTAGATGGCTGGACTGCAGCGGGCAGCATCAGTGGCAGCATAGTATTGGTAGCCACGGGCACTGCGGGACAAATCGTGTTCTCTAGCAATGCGACTACGGCAGCAGTTGGCATGACCTTGACGGCACTAGCGGGCGTAAGCTTAAATACTAATGTAACTACGCAAGGTGCGACGGTTATTAACACAGATAGCGATGCTAATGGCGTGGGCGACTTCACTATTGCGACGACCAAGACATTAAATACAACGAATAATAGTCTAAGTGTTACTGCAACTAATATGGCATTAAGCGGCAGTATCGGTGCAGGTACAGGTGATGTATCGTTGTTGCCCTCTGTCAGTGAAACAGTGGGCCTAGGTGCGGGTGCAGGCAGCTTCTCTCTGAGTGATGCGGAATTAGATAACATTACGACGAGTGGCACTTTAACGATTGGTAATGCCAACACAACAACGTTGACAATAGATGGTTGGACTGCAGCGGCTAGCATCAGTGGTAGCATAGTATTAGTTGCTACGGGCAGTGCAGGACAAATTATATTTTCCAGCAATGCCACTACGGCACAAGGTGGCATGACCTTGACGGCATTAGCGGGTGTGACCTTAAACACTAATGTGACTACGCAGGGTGCGACAGTTATTAACACAGATAGCGACGCGAATGGCGTGGGTGATTTCACTGTGGCAGCCACTAAGACTTTGAGCACCAGCAACAACAGTTTAAGTATTACGGCCAATGACATCACGCTAAGTGGTAGCATAAGCACAGGCAGTGCCGCATTAACCTTGCTAGTATCAGATGCTGGCACCATAGGCTTGGGTGCTACGGCAGGCGATTACACCTTAAGTGGCGCTGAACTACAACGTATTACCGCGACAGGATTAACCTTAGGTAATAACACCAATGGCAGCATCACGGTAGACGGCATCAGTGCAGGCAACAGCGCTAACATCAGCGGCACCGTCAGCTTAGTGGCTACATTAGATAACGCCAGCATCAGCTTTGCAACAGCAGCGTCTAGCTTTAATGCCTTGAGTGCTAGTGCAGACGATGGTATCGCCATCAATGTAAATCTAACGACCTTAGTGGGTAATCTAACGCTAGAAGGCGATGCGGATAACAGCGCAGACAGCAGTGACGCCGTGAGCTTCGCGTCTGGATTGACAATCACTGCAGCGGGCAGCATGAGCATAGACGCGACCACGGGTGGCATACTACCAGCGGCTGCGCTAACACTCAACGCAGTTAGTGGCATCACATTAAATGATAACTTTACTAAACAAGCATCAGGCGCCATCATGATTAATGCTGATACGAATACAGATGGTACTGGGATTTTTACGTTATCTTCGGGAAAAACTATTAATTCTTCATTTGGATTGGTGAATGACCTAACGATTATATCTGCTGACATCCAGTTATTTGGTAATATCAATAATGGGACAGGCCTGGTCACATTACTTCCTTCGGCTGGCGAAAATATAGGAGTGGGTAACATCTCCTTGGATTATAACTTGGACAACTCTGAGTTGGCGCATATAACAGCCGGAGATCTTACTATAGGAGGCGAGACAGGAAGCGGTATTACTGTCAGCGGCGTAACATTTAACGATGTGCAGAACATTGTAGGTGTAGTAACTTTAAATGCTATAAATGACGATGGAAATATATTGTTTTCTATTGATCAGTCAGTCTTTGGGACATTAATAATTAATGCTAGTGATGGAGTTTTCATAGATGTAAATTTGACTACAAGCACAGGATTTTTGGTGATTGATGCTGACTATAACAATAGTGTTGGTTCAGATGATTCTATACAGATATCTAACAATGTCTCATTAAATTCCAGTAGTTTTATTACATTAAATGCGAGTAACGGAGGCATTGTTGCCTTGGGCAGTGCCACAATTAATGCTGTGGATGGCATTGCTATAAATGATAATTTCACTAAGCAAGCATCAGGCACTATCACAATGAATGCCGACAGCGATGCAGATGGCACGGGTAGCTTCACCTTAGCGGCAAGCAAGGCATTGAATACAGCGACAGGCGCGGTCAAGACCTTGAGCATCACCGCTGCGGACATGGTGTTGACCGGCACCATCAACACCGGCGCTGGTAACATCTCCTTATTGCCTTCTGCCAGTGGAACAGTGGGCCTAGGTGCTGGTGCAGGCAGCTTCTCCTTGAGTGACACGGAATTAGATAACATCACGACCAGTGGCACCTTAACGATTGGTAATGCTAACACGACCACATTGACAGTAGATGGCTGGACTGCAGCGGCTAGCATCAGTGGCAGCATAGTATTAGTTGCCACGGGCACTGCT
>JACCDN011032768.1_pt1 | contig 130349 bp, 138 predicted proteins | sample 7441691 | NCBI WGS metagenome assembly JACCDN01 (sample SAMN15323439, study PRJNA562643) | freshwater metagenome | isolation source: river surface water | place: USA:Blue River Watershed | collected 2017-08-16 | reverse complement strand
GTGCACAAGGTGCTACAGGTGCTCAAGGTGCTGCAGGTAACAATGGCGGTACGGGTGCTACAGGTGCTCAAGGTGCTAAAGGTTCTCAAGGTGCTCAAGGTGCTAACGGTAACAACGGTGGTACAGGTGCTCAAGGTGCTCAAGGTGCTGCTGGTAATAACGGTGGTACAGGTGCTACAGGTGCTCAAGGTGCTTCAGGTGCAAGTATTTACATGACCAACTTCGCATTTAACTCTTTAGGTGTGGGTACAGGTGCTACAAATACTGCAGGTCAAATTGTTGCAACTAATGAGATTACAGCATACTACTCAGATGCGAGATTAAAAACTAATGTTTCAAACATTGAAAATGCATTAGATAAATTATCTCAAATTAGAGGTGTTTACTACACTCAAAACGAGTTAGCAAGTCAATTCGGTTACAATAACTTTAAGACGCAAGTCGGTGTTATTGCACAAGAAGTTGAAGCTGTATTACCAGAAGTTATTAGAACTGCGCCATTCGATATGGACGAAAACGGAAATTCTAAATCAGGTGAAAACTATATCACTGTGCAGTATGACAGAATCGTTCCATTATTGATTGAAGCAATCAAAGAACTTCAAGCAAAAGTTGACGCACTTCAAAAATAAACAAAGTGTAAAGACTAAGTATAAAGCTTAGTCCTTTCTAAAGCTCGGTCGAAAGGCCGAGCTTTTTTTATTTTAGATAAATAATCTATAAAATAAAACTATTATGATAATAAATCAACTTACAGATAATAAAGACACCAAATGGTATTTTGATTCAATTGAAAAAATTGATAATCAATATCATCTAAATGGATGGATCTACTCTACACTTGGAAATATAATTAAAATTTATGCAGATGATTTTGAAGTAGAATATGCTATTGTTTCAAGACCAGATGTTAGTGCAGCAATGAATTCTAAATCCGGTGAGTTAGGCATAAAATTTAAATTACCAATCGAAAAAAGAAATTCAAAAATTTCTGTTATGATTTTAGAAATTGATGGCTCTCAATCTGTATTAGAATTAGGATCTCTTTTAAAATGGATTACGTATTATTCGGGCTTTAAAAGAGATCATAAGGATCTAATTGTTGTAGATAATTTTTACGAAGATCCAGATTTGGTTAGAGAATTTACAATGCATAATATGAAATTTAGTCATTCTGGTTATCATAAAGGGCAAAGAACGTCTGACAGATTTTGGCTAAATGGTACTATAGAAAAATTAGAAAAAATTATAGGTCGAAAAATTACAAATTGGGATCATCCTAATTATGCAAATGGTGTATTTCAATATTGCATTGCACAAGACCCTATCGTATACCACGTTGATCCACAAACATACGCAGCAATGGTATTTTTAACACCCGATGCGCCTGTTGAAACCGGCACTGCGTTTTATAAAAGTAAAGTTACTGGCGCTACAATATTTGACGGTACACATAATCCAACCGAATTTGATAAAACATTTAGAGGTATTAGTGATGATTTAAATTTTTATGATTCAACACAATATGAATTAATGGATGAAGTTGCAAACGTTTATAATAGATTAGTCCTATTTAATGCTAAAAGAATTCACGCAGCTACTAAATATTTCGGTGATACAAAAGAAAATTCAAGATTTTTTCAATTATTTTTCTTTGACGTAGTATAATATTATGATATTACATATAATTACAAGATGCACTAAGCCATCCAATCTTTTAGAGATAAAAAAATCTATTGAAGCATCTATTGAAGATGGATATGATATTTTTTGGCATATTATTTTTGATACTTCTGTATTAAAAGATATTGATGCAGAATTATTACAAAAATTAAATTTAAGCCGATTTAAACTTTCATTTAAGTCAAACGGCTCTACATATGCAACTGTTAATGAAACCATAAATAATATTTCAGAAGACGGTTTTATTTACATCTTAGACGATGACAATACATTGCATAGAAAATTACCAGAATCTTTAAGTAATATTTCTACAGAAAAAGATGTTTTAATTTTTTCACAACGAGTCGGCGGATTTGAACAAGCTCAATGGTTTAAAAGAGAAGCTACTGTAGAAAATATTAGACCTACAAAAATAGACAAATCTCAATATGCTATTAAAAAACAATATTTTAAAAAGTATAAATTTCAAGACAGTTATTTAGCAGATGGTCTATTAATATCAGAAATTTACAGGGACTCACCCGAGCTGTGCCAGATCACCGATGAAATATTGGCTTATGGTAACTCACTTGCGAAAGACAAGAAGGCCAGAAATCCCAGAGTGCTCTATATAGGCAAAGATAAGCCTACTTTAAAAACAAATAATCCAAATTATTGGGAATCTTCAGAATTAGAAGTTTTATATGTCGAAGACGATAAAAATTTATATAAACATCTAAATGAATTTAAGCCTGATTCTATATTTTCATCAGTAGAAAATGAAAAAGATTTAGATATTCTATGGAATGCTCCATTTGAAATTAGAAAAATGTGGGTCAATCATTCGAATGTAGATGAAAGAGCTGGAGAAATTGCATATAATAATGCAATGTTAAATATGTTACAAGTTAATAGATCTCACCTAATTTCTTTCTTTACACCAATCTATAATACTGGAGAAAAATTAAAACAAGCATATAAATCTTTACAAGATCAAACGTATAAAAATTGGGAATGGATTTTAATGAATGATTCATCTGATGGTGGAACAACATTAAAAATAGCAGAAGAAATTGCTAAAAATGATCCTCGTGTTAAAGTTTATGATTTTAGAGAAAAGTCAGGTGGATTAATTGGCGAAGTCAAATGGAGAGCGTGTTGTATGACACGCGGCGAAATTTTAGTAGAATTAGACCACGACGATATAGTAACGCCAGATTGTGCAGAACTTTTAATGAAAGCTTCTGAAAAACATCCTGATATTGGATTTTTCTACTCTGATTGTGTAGAAGCCAGAGAAGATTGGAGTTCAATGATGTATAGCGAAGGATTTGCTTGTGGATATGGTAAATATAAAAAAGAATCAACACTGGGTAGAGAATTTGACGTTTGTATAATGCCAAATATTAATCCTAAAACAATTAGACATATCGTTGGAGTTCCAAACCATGTTAGAGCTTGGAGAAGACATGCTTATTTCGCAGCCGGTGGTCATTGTAGAAATTTAACTATCGCCGATGATTATGAATTAATAATTAGAACTTTCTTGACAACTAAAATGATGAGAATTCCAAAATTATTATATGTTCAATTCTTTTATAATGACGGTAATGAAATGAATACACAAGATTTAACGCGCAAAGACATTCAACGTCGTGTTAAAACTATTGCCAGAATTTATAATGATGCTATTAAAAGAAGATTTGAAGAATTGGGTAAAGAAGATTGGGCATATCATGAAACATTTGCAGAAATGTCAATGGATGTGCCATCAAGATATGGCGATGCAGAGGGTTATGTAAATGAAACATTTAACCTACAATAAGATATATAAAGCATGAAAAATAAAATTTTGTTATATGAAGAGTTTTTAAACGAAGCTTATAAAAGAGTTGAGTTTCAAAAAGTCATGATTACTCGTAGAGCAGAATTAAAAGATTCTTTTATAACTGGACCAAATTATTCTACTAAAGATTATTGGGTTGTTTTAACCAGAGGTACTGAAGAAACAGAGGTACCCAAAGAATTACCGGTATTAAATTACGATAGAGGTACTTTAGAAAAATTAGAAGGCGCAGGTTTAATTAAAGAAAGACAAATATACAATAAATTAGCAGCTCGTAAAAAAGTAAGTTCTAAAGCAGAATTTTATAAATTACATGCTGAAAGTGGATATATTGTACCGAGCGTACTTGATCCAAAAAAAATATCAGATTTAAATTTTCCAATTGTTGCCAAACCGGATAATGAACACAGTGGTTTAGGCATTAAAGTTTTTAAAAATGAAGAAGATCTTAAAGATGTAGATCTAAGTGAATTTTCTTCATTCTCTGAAAAAATCAATATCAAAGAAGAGCATAGATTTTTTGTTTGGAGAGGTCAAATGATCCAGTGGACACAACGTAAACCAATGGACGAAGAGACAGCAGATATTGCAAAAAAGGATCCAAAAAAAGAAACTAATTTTTCTTACATTTTAAGAAATGATAAACCATCTGATGAAGTATTAGAAGTAATAGCTTATTTTTCAGAAGCGCATTCAGATTTAGATTTTTATGCTATAGATTTAGCTGAAACTGAAGATGGAAAAATATATGTTTTTGAAATGAATTCAGAACCCGGTGCATTATTCGGTGTCATGACAATCGTATATCAAAAAATATACGAAGATTGGTATAAAAAACCTCTATCAAATGATACGGTATCTTTATTAAAAGAATTTAGACAAAAAGATATTGAGCAGAATACGAAACAAAATTCTAATTGGAAAGTAAAAAAATAAATCTATGGGTTATCCTAACAATCTCTGTATGCACATCACAGTTTACGTTCATCATATGCAACTTGATGAATTATTCGATTTTTTAAATGATAGAATAGATACGCCACCGCCGTATTGGTATCATTATGAAGATGCACCGTATTCAGTAACGGGAGGTTACGCAGCAGTTAGTTTAAATTATGAAAACTATCAAAGACTTAGAACTGCTAGATCATGGGATAACGTATTATAAACCATATATTTTTAATTTTTATTAAAAATAATTAAGCCCAAATTTTTTTATTTGGGCTTTTTTTTGTATATTAGCCCTATAATTAATACCCAATGGCTAAAAAAGAAAAGAAGATACTTAATGTCCCGAATCCAAAAATAGGTCGATATTATCGATTCATCTTTGGTAATCATGCAGAAATGGTCGGACTATTAACAGAAGAAAATTTAAACTTATCTAAGAGTTATGGATATAAATGGTATACGTTCGAAGTTCCTGGCAGTAGTAAAGACGAACGAAAAACGTGGTATTATCCGGCATCAATTTTTGACATCATTAAAGAAGAGAAATAATGTATAAATCAGAAGAAATCAAACAAATGCTTTTCATAGATATTGAAACAGCATCATCGCATGAAAATTATAAAGAATTTTCTAGAGCAACTGAACACACATCAATGGCTGATTGGTGGGGCGATAAAGCATCTTACATTAGAAAGGATCGTTTAGAATTACAAGATTATGACGATGCTACTATGTACAATACACAAGCTGCTATATTTCCAGAATTTGGCCGTATAGTTTGTATTACTATTGGACAGATTAAATTTGATGAAGATAATAATCCATTAGATTTTAAAATGAGATCTTTTTATGGGCAAGACGAAAAACAAATAATGGAAGAATTTATATCTACTTTATTTGCAGTTTTTTCTAAAGCTCCAGCGCTTAGATTAGTTGGTTTCAATATTAAAGGATTTGACATTCCATATATTTGCAAAAAAGCCATGAAATATGGTATTCAAATACCTCGCCAATTGCATTTGCAAAATGTTAAACCGTGGGATAATTGTCTTTTGGATTTATCAGATGTTTGGAAATTCGGCGGATGGAATGGGGCTAAATTGGGCGTAGTTTGCCACGAGCTGAATATTCCATCGCCTAAAGAAGAACTAGCTGGAGGAGAAGTCAGCCAGACATTCTGGAGAGGCGATTTAGATCTTATTATGGAATATTGCGAAAGAGACGTTTTAGCAACAGCAAATGTTTTATTGAGATTAAGTAATTTTGACATTTTGTCAAAATAAAAAAGCAATTTTGTTAAAAATGTGCCAAATAGTCTTAAATTTTAAATTGGAACAAAAATTGAAATACTATTAATAATGGCATAAGCCAGAAATTAAAAAATTAAAAATTATGTTTACAACAAGAGGAACAGCTTTTGACAAAGCAATTGACAGTATTTTTAACAACATCAGCGAACCGATTTGGAAAACAGAAGTTTTATTCGGTAATGGAAATCCATTTAATGACACCGATCTTACAGAAAATTCTTTAAGTATTGCATTGCCGGGATTTTCTAAAAAAGATATTAAGATCGACATCGATGGGGATTTACTTATAGTTTCAAGCACTATTGATACTAAAGATGAAACTAAATTTAAAAAATCATTTAAGAGATCTTTTAGATTGGTTAAAGACATTGACGTAGATTCCATAAAAGCTTCAATGGAAAATGGCATTTTAACCATTACCTTTGATAAAAAAAATGTGACTAAAGAGGTAAAAATATCTTAAAATATTTTTTTATTTCAATTATTTTTTGTATATTTACATTGTATTTAAAACTTAATTACTATGTTTGAACAAGATTTTGATAACGAAGAATTTGAAATGGACGATAATTTTTCTCCAGAAGAGCAGATTAAAGCGACAGAAATCTATAATAGATTGATTGACAAACTCGTAAGAGATAACTACAATTCTATTGAAGAAAATGGAATTGACATAGTTAGAACTAGGGTTAATCTTTTGGATGAAAGATCTGTTAAACAACTTAAAGATACCTTAGATTTTATGATCCAGTATTTCATAGAATCTGAAGAATATGAAAAGTGCGCAGTTTTAAATAAGTATGTTGAAATGATACAAGAGTAATTTTTTAGTTAGTAAATAAAAATGAGAGGGCGCTAAGCGCCCTTTGTTTTTATAAACAAATATATAATATCATAGTACAATATTAAATAATAAAGATATGTCACAGAACCAACACAAAGATCTTACTAAAGCATTAGAAGAAATTTCTAAAAAAGCTAAGACTTCTCAGGCTGGTGTTTCGCCTATTACGGAAGCAACTGCAATAGAACTTACTAAACAAATGAAACGTCTTGCTGATTTAATGGAACGTCAACAAAAAATTGATATGATTACAGGCGGCCGTGAAAAAATTCAAGAAGCTATAGACAATCACAAAGCTGGCAAATAATGAATTATTACGAGACATTAAATGTATCTCGAAATGCATCGCAAGAAGAAATTAAACAAGCTTATAGAAAATTAGCTAAAGAATATCACCCGGATAAAAATCCAGGAAAAGATACCAGTTTAAAATTTCAACAAATACAAGAAGCTTACGAAACATTAGCAGATCAAGATAAAAGAAATCGTTACGATAGCGGAGGATCTTCTATTGAGGATCTATTAAGAAATTGGGGTTTTAATGGCAATAATTTCTCTGAAGATTTTGATATGCATTTTGGTGGATTTAGAAATAATCCAAATGCCCGAGGTCAAGATATTAGAATTTCTATACCCATAACTTTACGAGAAATTTTCGAAGGTACGAAAAGAAGAATAAATTTAGGAACAGAATCTTTAGATATTAATATACCCAAAGGTGCCAGAGATGGATCTAGATATAAAATGGCTGGCAAAGGTCAACCTAATCCATACAATTCTCTTGCCCCGAGAGGAGATTTAATCGTTACAATTAATTTAATTTACGACACCGATTTCATTATACAAGGCGATGATATTTTCACAGAAACTTTTATTAAATTTTACGATGCTATATTAGGCACATCTGTAAATATAAATACGCCAACTGGAAATAAAATTTCTATTAAAGTTCCGCCTTATACGTCATCAGGCAAAATATTAAGAGTGGCTGGTAAAGGATTACCTATTGCAGGAACAGAAAATTGTGGAGCATTATTGATTAAAATTAATGTAAATTTTCATAAATTATCAGAAGATCAAATTTCTTTAATAAATAGAGTAAGAGAAATTGACACATGATAAATTTTGATGACATATTAAATAGCGGAAATCAAGATAAATTCATCAATCAACTATTAATGAGTAATAGAGAGACGATGATGAATATGATTTATAGAGCTATTATAGAAAATAAGATGGGAGCTTTAGAAGCAAATGTTCCCAGAGAGCAAAAAATAGAAGGATTAAATAATCTATTAATGTGGTTCGAATCTAGAGAAGAATATGAAAAGTGTGGACAATTAAAAAATATAATTGAAAAAATATGATTATCATTAACGTACAAAATGGCAATGTTGAAAAAGCATTAAAAGAATATAAAAGAAAGGTTCAAAATACAAAACAAAATCAATCTCTAAGAGATCGTCAAGAATTCGTTAAACCATCTGTCACACGAAGAACAGAAATTAAAAAAGCAAAATACATTCAATCTATTAAATCTCAGAACGATAAAGATTAATTTTATTATATTAATAAAATTCAATCAGACGTTGTACTAGAACATACTTTGCAATATATAAACAAAGATAAAAATAGACTGAATAATGAGCTACATATCAAATGAGGAGAAGGATCAACTCATGAGATCAAGTTACTATATCATAACTAGAAATTTTACTAAAACTGTAAATCGCTTTGTAGCTTTTCAAGATGGTAAAAACACTATAGAAATTCCACATGGTATAGGACAAAGATCTAAATTCATAGATTTACTAATTAAATACTTCGAAGAACTTGAAGAGTATGAGAAGTGTGATAAGTTATTAAAACTTAAAGAACTTGTCATGGACGCAGGTGATTAACCCTAAAAAACAGAAATTACAGTATGCAAAAAAGATCAGCAGAAAGTAAAACAAAATCAAGTAGCACTAGACAAACAGCAGCTAAACCAAAAAAGACAACAGTTAAAGAATTAGATTTAGTAGGAGTACAATTAAAACCCAGTCAACAAGATTATTTTCAGCAGATCCAAAAGAACGAAATAACATTTTGTTCAGGTCCAGCCGGGACATCAAAAACATTTACAGCATGTTTCACATCGTTGCATTTATTAGCAACAAAACAAGTTTCAAAAATTATTTTATGTAAACCAATTCAAGAATCTGGAGAAAAATTAGGTTTTTTACCAGGTGATATCGCAGACAAAATTGATCCATATATGCAATCTTATATTTCAAATTTTAAAAAGATTGTGGGAGATGAATTAACTGAAGGATTAATTTCTTCTGGAGCAATAGAATTTAAACCACTTGCATTTATGAGAGGTGATACATTCGATGATGCATTTATGATTTTAGACGAAGCACAAAATGCAACATTCAAACAACTTATGTTATTCGTAACTCGTATGGGTAGAAATTCTAAAGTTTTAGTAACAGGAGACGTTAGTCAGTACGATATTCCTAAAGCACATGCTGGTCTTCCAGGATTTACAGCTTTAATGAAAGGTGTAAAAGGTGTTGGCGAACACATCTTCACTAATAAAGATATTGTAAGAGCTAAGATTTTGCAAGACATCGTAGACAGATATGACAAATGGAGAGTAGATAATCCAGAAAAGTAAACAAATCCAAAATATGTGATATAAGATTATGTTAATATAATAATATAAGATTATGTCAGATACTAGATACGTATTACTTAAGTCCCATTATAACGAGGATCAATCTATTATAGAAGTTGGTGTAGATGAAGTTGGCCGAGGCTCTCTTGCAGGCCCAGTAACTGTTGCCGCATGTATAATGCCTTCAAACTTTTCACATCCTTTGGTTAAAGATTCTAAATTGTTGTCTGAAAAACAAAAAGAAGAAGCATATAGAATTGTCATGGATAATGCGATCGCATGGTATTGCGTCCACGTCGATAATGATTTAATCGAAGAACAAAATATTCTTAAAGCTACTTTACACGGAATGATGTTAGCTTTATCTGGTGTTGAAGAAACCCATAATTTTGATTTTATTTTGGTTGATGGAGACCAATTTCATGGATATAATGGTAAAAACTTTGTAACTGTTGTGGGTGGAGATAACAAATATACGTCAATTGCTGCAGCTTCTATTATAGCAAAAGTAAAACGAGACAATTGGATAAAAGAGCATGAAGATGCTAAAATCTATGGATGGGCATCTAATAAAGGTTACGGCACAAAACAACACTTAGATGCTATTAGAGAACACGGTCCATCTAAAATTCATAGAACTAGTTTTATATCTCATCTTATAACTAAAACTGAAGAATTATTTTAAAATAAGCACATATGAACAATCTATTTTTAGGATTTTTGTATGGCTTAGCTGCACAAGTTCTAACATTTTTACAACTTCAGGGTAATATAAAATACGGTTGGTATGAAAAATATCCATATTTTGTTTTGGGTGCTGCTATACCTATTAGTTGGGCTTATATAAAGTCCGTAGAACATTTAGTATTGCAATATAATGGTCAAATTTGGCCAAGTCGTCTAATAGGCTTTGGCATAGGTATTGTAGTATTTGTAGCCTTAAGTTGGTTCTTATTTAAGGAGCCCCTGACATTAAAAACCATAACATGTCTAATATTGGCATGTGGAATCATAGGAATTCAGATCTTTTGGAAATAAATTTTAATTTTTTTAAAAAAAGTTAAGCCCAAATTTTTTTATTTGGGCTTTTTTTTGTATATTTACTATGTAATTAAAACACAAATATATGAATATTCAAGATCAAATCTCTTTAGTAGAAGCAGAAGTAAAAGAATTCTACATCCAAAACGCAGAATATTGCGGAGTATCTAATTTATCTGCAAACGAAGCGGATCATATTATTAGAATAGGCACATCTATTCTTTGCACAAAATGGAAGATAGGTTATCCGGGTGGAGGTTTTGTTCAACATTTCGTAAATAATAATCTTATTGGTGCCTTAGGTGCTGCAGATTCAACTACAATTAAAGGTTTTAAATTTTTTGGTCAAATAATGTATAACATTGGCATGCCTTCATCTTTATACACACTAAATAATAATTAATATGCAAGTTGAACAAATTAAATGTAATGGGATTTCGTATTCTTATCCTGCACACTTAGCTGCACCTACTATTGAAACTGCTTTGAGCATTTTTAGAATGCGTTTTACCACGGAAGAAATATTTGATATGTTTCCTAAAAATGATCTAGATTTTTATGCTGGACGTAGATTTTTAGATAATGAAACAGTGGTTACTAGAATTTCAAGCGCATTGACTACCGCTGCATCTGCAGAATATTTTAAAAAGTCATCTCATGAAATTAATGAAAATGATATATCTGTTTTGGAAATGTCTATTTTAGCTTTTGTAGAATCGTTGAGTGGATCAGAAATGGACAAATTATTAGTAGAAGGTTTGCGCGACTGTGCATCGGCAGACCATTGGTATACATTTGAAAAACAATGGGATTAATTTTTATATAAAGAATATGAAATATAATTTAGGTTATTGTTGCATAAATATGACTTTGCAAAAAGAACGCAAAGTTACTATTGGCAGAGGTATGATTAAACGTACTTTTGTCGATAAAGGTATTAAGTATGCAAGCGAATTAGCTCTAGCTAATGTCAAAGATATGGTTGAAATTATTAAATGGAATCATCAAAATAATATTACGCTCTATCGTATGAGTTCAGATATGTTTCCGTGGTGCAGCGAATATGAGCTTAAAGATTTACCAGACTATGATAAAATCTGCAATATTCTAAAGGGTGCAGGTGCTTTAGCTAAGCAATATGGTCAACGTTTGACTTTTCATCCTGGCCCATTCTCGGTTTTAGCATCTGCCACACCACACGTTGTTACGAAAACTATTAAAGATCTTAATCAACACGGTGAAATTATGGATCTTATAGGACTACCTCGTACATCATACGCAGCTATCAACGTACATGTTAATACTACAGCTCCTACAAAAGAAAAAGCAATGGAGCGATTTTGTCAAAACTTTAATTTATTGGACGAATCAGTTAAAACTAGATTAGTTGTAGAAAATGACGACAAGCTTTCTCAATATGATGTAAAAGATTTGTATCATGGTATTTATTCTAATATTAGAATTCCTATTACATTTGATTTTCATCACTATGATTGTCACCCTGGAGAAATTACGAAAAGCAATGCATTTTGTTTAGCCAAATCAACGTGGCATGATGTAAAACAACTTTGTCATTTTTCTTCTTCTAAAAAGCTATATGAAGATGCTTCATCTATACAACGAGCACATGCCGATTACATATATGAAGAGATTCCAGATTTTGGATTAGATTTTGAAGCTGATATTGAAATAGAAGCTAAAGCTAAAGAATTAGCAGTACTTCAATATATGAAACAATATAATACTGAAATGGTATAATAACTAAAAATTAATATTATGTCTGCACTTAAATTAAAAGCACTACGAGCACGTTATGAAGCTCAAAGATTGGATGCCTTAGCTACATTAGAAGTATACATGGAAAATGCTGCGGGTATTGGTGAACATCCGCAAATCATGGATGAAATCGACGTATTGGTTAAAAAGGTTGATGAAGCAGAAGGTTTGCTTAAAACTTTAAATTCTATTTTTAAAGTTAAAGATGAATCTAGCGCAGAAGATCAATCTAAACAAGAACAATCTCAACTAAAAGATTCTATTTAATAGAATATCTTTAAGATTATAAAAGAGGACCAAAAGTCCTCTTTTTTTATTTAGATATATAACTAAATATGAACGCAGAAGAAACATACAAAGATTATCCTAGTGCTGCATCTAAAAATGCACAAAAAGCTATTGACTGGAAAGAAAAATATGGCAGAGATGTTGTAACTGCCGGTACTGCAGTAGGATGGCAAAGAGCACATCAATTAGCTAAAGGTGAAGCTTTGTCTCAAGATGTTGTTTCTAGAATGGCACAATTCAATAGACATAGAAAAAATTCAACAATTGCGTCTGAATTTAAAGATGAACCATGGAAAGATAAAGGCTATGTATCTTGGCTTATTTGGGGCGGAGACGAAGGCGTTGATTGGGCCATGGAAACAATGGATAAAATAAAAGCAGAAGAAAAAGTAACTGAATGGTTTGACACTTACGAATCATTTTTAGAAGAATGTGAATCCAATATATCACATATATCGTATCTTAACGAAGGTGGAGATCCAAAGGCATTAAATGATAAATTAATGGCAATTAGAAAATCTGTATCAGATACTCGAGATAAATTAGCAGATCTTAGAATAAAAATGAGAGAAGCTTCGCAAGATAGAGAAAAAGCGTGGAAGGCACAAATCGTAGGTTTAGATATAAAAAAGAATGAATTAAAATTACAAGTATTATCTCTAGACGATATTTCTACAAGATTAAAATTACAACATGTTAATGATGGTGTAGTTAGAAAATTTGAAACATTCATATCTTTAAAAGAGTCAAATAAAGTTCCCAAGTTTAAATAATAAAAAACTGCAAAAAAGAGCAGATATATAATCTTTAAAAACATAATAAAATAATATTATCATGGCAAAATTAAAAACATTCGAACAGTTCGTTACTGAAATGGATAGAGCTGAAGAAATTGAAAAAGACATCGTAGATCAAGGTGCTCCAGAAGAGCATAATGAAGATGACGCAGATAAAGTACAATCACCTGAACAACAAGCTAATGAAGCTGAAGGTGTTACTGGTACTGAAGCTGAAGATTTGGACGGCAAAACTAAAGACGTTTCTGGTAAAATTGAATTCGATGACAAAAAAGTAAATACTGACGTTCAAGATTTAGGTAAAGAAGTTGAGAAAGAAATCAAAGATACTCCTGAAGATGACAAAATCGGTAAAGAAGTAAATGAAGAGGTAGAAGAAGGCGAAGAAGCTGAAGAAGAAGCTGCTCCAGCACCAAAACCAGTTGCCGAAATGCTTAAAGAAGCTTGCGCAATGATGAAAGACGAAGCTAAAGTATGGGAAGAAGATGAGTATGATGAGCATACTATCGAAACCTATATGAGTGAAAATGCAGCTTTAGCAGGCGCATTAATCGCAAATTCTCTTAAAGAAATGAAAGAAGACTATGCATTAGAAGCTTACGAAGCAGCGTGTAATTCTTTAAAAGAAGCTTTCTGTAAAAAAGTAGATGAAGCTAAAGAAGCTCACGCTGCACCTGGTACAGAAGAAGAAAAGTAATAAATAAGCGTATCATCTTATATTGAAGGGAACCAATTATTTGGTTCCCTTTCTTTTTGTAAACAATTTCCCAGAAAATCGTATAAATAAGTAATAAGATAACATAGATATGCCAAGAATTCCTATTGACAAGATTTATATGCAAATTGCCTATCAAGTGGCAAAACTTAGCTATGCTGAGCGTAGAACTGTGGGTTGTGTAATTGTTAAAGATGAACAAATTGTATCTTTTGGTTATAACGGTACTCCGCATGGGTTTGATAATGATTGCGAATGCGAAATTAAGATGGACCCAGATGCTGGCGCATGGCTAGATCCAGAGACTGTTGAAAAACAATGGCCGCATGAACACACAGATGGACATCGCTATAAACTAGAAACTAAAAGAGAGGTATTGCACGCAGAATCAAATGCGCTAATGAAATTGGCAAAATCTACTATGAGTTGTAAAGATTCCATTCTTTACACTACTACAGCTCCTTGTTTCGATTGCGCCAAATTAATTATTCAAGCCGGAGTAAAAGAAGTATTCTATTGCGAAGACTACCGCGACATGTCAGGTATTATGTTATTACAGCGCGCGGGAATTGAAGTCAATCAAGTTATTGTATGGAACAATGATTAATTAATATAAATAATATGGGATTCAATATAAGACACTATCCAGAAGACGTAACAATATTAGAGAATAAATTAGCCAAGGAAGGATCTCATCAATTTTATAATATGTACATTAAACGAGTTGATTGCTGGATGGGATCAGATAAGGCCAAAGCTTCAGAGCAATTTATAGAAAATTTTATGAAAAAATATAATGAAACAGATACTGAGTTTCATAGCATCTCTGAGCAAACTGAACAAGAAACAGAGTAAATCAGAAAACGATATGAGTAATACAGAACAATTAGAAAAAACTAGAGTATTCCAATGGATCAAAGGGGATAACTTCGGTAAAATAGTGACTCTTAAGTCCGAAGATAGTGAATTTCTTTATTTTACAGACGGATCTCAAATCTTTAGATCGGTTATGGGGGAATTCTTAATGGAATCAGAGGATGGCGATGAGCCTTTACCCGGTGTTAATGATACTAAGAAATCTGCAAAGGGTTCGAAGGCCAAGAATATAGCGAAAAATGATGGTGGTAATTTTCCCAATGTTGAAGCAAATTCCCCACAAATTCCCCAACAAATTTCCCAAAATACCCCTACAGAATCGCCACTGCAATCTCTAATAACTAAATTATCTCAAAAGAACACAGAGACTTTAAATATTAGCTTAGAAATAAATCTACCTAAAAAAGATGTGTTCACTATTCTATTAGAGAATTCAGACGAAGGTAGAGAAGATCTAATTAAAGAAATCACCGAGGCGGCTGTCGCCAGAATAGAGATAAATAATTTACAGAAACATATTAAAGAACAATTAAACACTTACATTAATAATTATTACAATGGCTAAACAAACAACATTTAGTAGACGTCAAAGACGCGAAAACTATCGCAGAGCTGGATTTTTAAGAATTAAAAATACTTATAATTTCTTTAGTGAAGTTATGCGTAATTGGTACGCTAGAACTGCTGAAGAGGGTAGAAGATTACACGAAGCTCAAACTAAAATGGTGCAAGAGCAAATCGAAGAAGCTTTACAAATTAGATTAAATAAATCTAAAGAAACATGGGCAGAATTAGGCTACAATGAAGCTGAAATGTCTATGTTAGAAGAAGCATTTGCATTAAGATCGGTTAAGACTAGAGAAACATTGACCGCTGATAGAAAAAAAGCAAAGCAATTAGAAAAAGAAGCATATAAATTAAAACAAGCTAGAGGATAATGCAATCAATTACTATAGAATTAGCTGATAATGGCGTTATAAAAATTGTCGAAGATGATAATATCAACGCGGCTGGTGAAGTATACAGTTCGGTTAATGTCTATGATTTTGATGGAGAAAATCACATAGAATCTAAAATTAAATTTATAAACGATATAATCATGGATTCTGGTTTAGAATTAGGTAATTCTAAAGATAGAAATCAAATAAAAATATCAGTAGGATGGGGTGAAAATTATGCCCCATCCAAATCTGAAATCGAAGAAAAGATCACAGCATTAAAAGCTGAGATCAAGTACTTCGAAGAGCTATTAAAATGAAATTAACCGTAGACTGTGTTTGGTGTTCATCTAGACGTGATTTTTTAAAATTCTTAAGAACAACTGAAGAATATGAAGTTGTTGTGGATTATTATGCAATTGCCAATAAGTTGGCTAAAACTGATCCGTCAGGTATTGAACCAGCCGACACTGTCGTAGGCCTACATTTAGTTAAGGCAATCGAAGAAGCTGCAATAAAAAATTGTAAAGAAGTTTTATACACTATAAAAAATCTTAATCAGTTTACAGTAGAAGCTATCATCGAAATTTTTCAAGACAAATACGAAGTTGAAGACTTTGTAATTAATCTAATTATAGTTAATAGAGAAGATTATCCAAAGAAAGGTGTTCTATCTATGTTTAAATCTGTTAAATTTATAGATAATTTATGATAAGACATCGCCTATTTTCAAAGGGTGAAACTATATATGCATTACTCTCTAATTTTAGACACCCTAATATTTTATTTCCTGTACAAGCTGTAATATATGACGTAAAGTTTGATAGCGATATGCCGCAGTATATGCTAAAAATAAACAAATTTTACGATGACATTTCTTTTTTAAAAAGATATTTGTTTGGTTTAACCTTTAAGGGTGATTTTAAAGACAAGCAAACGAAGATTAATTTAAAAAGAGGTTTATATACAACAGTTGCTGATCTAGAACGAGTATTTACTGATAAATGGGAAAGTTATTTAATAGTTGTAGATTCAGTATATTGTGTAAAAACGCAGGGTGAGCTTAAAGAGCTATTTAATTCTCTTCAAGATCATTTTGTAGAGAAGAACATTAAAGATTTATACGAGCTAACCAATCGCTCCTATTACTCAAAGGGTCAGTATTATTATCACGCTAAAGGAGAATTCGAAGCTTCTTTAAAGAAATTCTTAGGCGATAGAGCCAAATCTGAAAAACATTACTTCGATAAATTACTGTATCGTCCTGATACAGAAGAAATGGATAATATAGAAAAATCCAACTAAGATATATATGAAATAAGATTGCTAGTAATTATTAATAGTAATTTTAAAAATATATTTAGTATACTAATGGCATTACCCATAGACATTGATTTATTTGGACAAACGGATTTAGATCCAGATATTGCTGCAGATTTAGCAGCAACGCCTGCAGATCAAAAGCCAATAAGCGCCGTGACTGAAAATCCCGTAGAAAAACCGCCAGTTTCTAGGCCTGATATTGCATATACTAAAGACTTTGAATCTGAAACATACAAAATGAAAAAAGATGATGGCGGAGAATTTACTGCAAGTGCAGGTAAACAACCAGCCTCTAATTTTAATGATTTTTCATTATATAATTTTAAAGGTACAGCACTAGGTAAATCTAGTAAAGGTATCGCTTTAGCTGATTATAATAAAATTTCTTTTGATGATTCAATCTATGCTACGCCGACTATCACTAATATTGTAGAAAAAACTAAAAGTTTAGGTAGTAAAGGATATAGTTACAAATATGCTGATTTTGCATTGTGTAAATATTTAGGTAAAATACCTAATAACTATATGATTACGCTAAGAAGATTTCCATTTCCAGTACCTGATGATATTATAGCTCCTACTAGAAGAGATAAGAATGGAAATATTTTAGACGATCAACATCCGGATATTGCTAGAGCTATCACGTGGATGAGCGAAACGACAGGCAATAAATTAGAAGATATTTTAAAATTTGATTATAATTATAAATGGAAAGATCAAGAAGCTGCTGTGCAAGAAATGTCTTCACAAACTGCTGCAAGAAGAGGTAAATTTGGATCTTTTGTAGACAATAGTACAATTTTAAGAGCTGTTAACGCTGGTGTAAATGGTAAAAATGCACAACAGTCTAAAACTATAGAAGCTAATGGACCTAATTTTGATCCATTAAAAGACACATATCCTAACCACGTATTTGGTCCATATAATTCTATTAGAAATATGATGATTAGAGAGGGCGGTATGCAGTTTAATCATGAATTTACTATAAAGTTTCAATATGAAATGAGACAAATTGGTAATACTAATGCAAAAGTTTTATTTTTAGATCAATTTGCCAACATGTTAGCTCTTACATATTCAAACGCTCCTTTCTGGGGTGGAGCCACTAGGTGGTTAGGTGGTGGTCCTGGTAGTATTGGTGCACCATTAGGAGATCTTAAAAAATTACAAGCACCTGGCGCAGATTATTTAGGGTTTTTTAAAGGAGTAATGGGACAATTAGGCGATATGGCAACGGCTGGTTTAAATGATTTAAAGAAAGGTTTATCTGGTAGTAAAATTATCAATAATATTTTAGGTGGTGCTTTGATGGATTTATTTAATTCACCTCAAGGCGGTATGATTGCAAACGCATTATTAACTGGTGAATCTACCGGTCAATGGCATTTAACAATTGGAAATCCATTAAACCCTATGGCAGTTATAGGTAATTTAATTTGCACAAAAACACAAGTTTCATTTAAAGGTGGTTTAGGTGTTGATGATTTTCCAGAAATTTTAGAAGTGGAAGTATCATTAAAACCAGGTAGACCTAGAGATAAAGGAGAAATAGAATCGATGTTTAATTCTGGAAGAGGTAGATTTTATTTAGTGCCTGAAAAAGGAACTGATATAAATAAAGTAAGAGATAGCACAGGATATAGAGGAGATACTGTAAGTAAGCCTGAAAAAAATCCTAAGAAAACTAGTGAAATTAAATCTAGTGGAGGAACTGAAATAGATGAAATGGCTTTTGATGAATATAAAAAATTAGCTAATGGATAATGGATTTAAAAACTCTTTTAAATAAAAATATAGTAGAGGGTAAAGTTGTAATGACTGAGCCTACTATTTTGTTTTCTACATCTAATACTAAAGTAATAGGTAAATTTACAGTTACTGAAGATTATATTGGTAGAATAGATCTAATAGCTAGAGAAATTTATGGTAGTGAATCATACGCTGATTATATTTTAAAATATAATGGCATTTCTAATCCATTTACTATTGGTGAAGGTGATATTTTATTTTTACCAGCTAGAGATGCGGGATTAATAAATTGGAAAAAACCAATTAGTGTTGTTGGTAATGCAAATGGAGATCCAGTTAGAGATAAGTTTTTACAAACTAAAAGATTACCAATAGAAGATCAAAAGCGCATAGAATATTTAAAAAGAAAGGCTGCTAAATATCCAAATGCAGCGGCAGAACTTTTACCGCCAAATGTTCTAAAAACAGGTCAAAGTAATTTAACTATTCAAGATGGTATCATTACGCTAAAGGGTGGTGGTGATTTAACTAGATAATATGGCAGACGAAACAAAAAATACAGGTTCGCAATCTACTGCGATTAAAAGGCATATTTTAACAATATTAGAGCCTACTATAAAGCCTGATGAAATTCAATTCGATTCATATAAGGAAGAATCGGGTGGTGCTAAACAATCTAGAGAAAACGGTACTTGGGCTCCATCTGTACATATTAATAAACATAAAATAGATCCTCACGATATTACTGGATTTAGATTATCTGCAACTGGTTTTATACCCGCAATTAGTATGAGTTTTGATGATACTTCACATATGTTTCAAGGAGATTCAATACCTAGAGATGGCGACGTTATTAATGTTAGAATTACTTCTAGACAGGAAGATTCTTTTAAAGATATTAGAGCTGATTTTTTAATTACCAATGTGCAAGCTAGTAAAGAAGAACCTCTATTCGGTGGAGACCTAAAACAATCTTATACTTTAAGTGGAATATTAAAAGTTCCAGGTATAAAAATAGAAGAGTGCGTTAGTTATCCCAAAGCTAACACTGACGATCATTTAAAAGAAATTGCTAATAAATTAAAATTAGGTTATGCGACTAACATAGATAAAACTGATGACGCAATGACTAGATTATGTCCATATATTTCTAGAATGGATTTTATACAGTCTTTGATAGATCATTCATATGTTAGCGATAAATCGTTTCAGATTGGATTTATTGATCCGTATTATTATTTAAATTTTGTAGATTTAAATAAATTATTTAATTCTCCTAATGAATTTGAAGAAACTTTACTTAGTATGTTTCAGCAAGATTTTCATTACTTTAATGATGGAGATGATAAAGAAATGGGTGAAAAAATGAATAAAGTTAAAGCTCAAATGGCTTTATCGAATCATTCTAATTTTGGAGGTACATCACAAGAAATAACAAATTTTAAAGTTATAAATGAGTCTGGAGGAATTAGTTTGGCACAAGGTTCTTCTAGAAAACTTCAATTCTTTGAAGTAGATTCTGAAGAAAAATTAGTTACATTTGATTTACAACCTCTTGCGAGCGATAAGATGCAAGACCACGAAGAGCCTCTAAAGGGTAGAAGAGGTGAACAAGATTATAAAGCTGAAGTTAGACAAAAGTATGTAGGAAGAGTCGATGTAGATCCTGAGCATGGAAACATGAATATAAATTATTACCACGCGTCTGTCTTTAATTCCATTAATAGAGCTGAAATTTACAAAATGGGTTTAGAAGTTACAACCTCTGTAGTTAATCCAGGTTTTTATAGAGGTATGAAAATTCCAGTACTTATATTTTCAAAAACCACTAATGAGCATGCTATTAATAAAAATACTAAAGAAGCCATGGAAAAAAATGGCTTTAAAACTTTAGGCAAACAATTAATAAACGAAGATTTAACAAAAGCTAAAGAAGATCCTTTGGCAGATAAAGAAACTCTAGACGAATTTACAAGTGGTTTTTATATTATCGATTCGATAGAATATATTTATGATCCGCAAGATGAAGGTGGAAGTGAAAATACATTTTATCAAAAAATGAGACTTCTTAGAAGAGAATGGCCTACAAAAATTAAAGATCTTAATAAAGAAACTTTAGAAAAGGACACGGCTCCGGCCCCAGCTCCAGAGCCTACTCCTGTTCCACCTCCACCTCCAACACCTGCTGCAGTAGAACCTACTCCAGAGCCAACACCTGAACCAGCTCCATTAAAAGAGCCAGTATTTGCGTTGGATGTTAAGTCTATTAAAAATAGAGAAGGAATAGGCTCTTGGTTTGATTTGGATGAAACAATTCTTTGGAAAGTAGATGATAAAACTTTAGTGACAGAAACTCCTAAAATAAAGGTGGTATTTAGCGGTCCTTCTGATTATGAAATAGAAGCAACAGTTTCAATGGAAGAAAAAGAAAAAGGAGATAAGCCGTGGAATAAAGTTAAATATAATGCTGAATTTACTATACCAAAAAATACATTCAAAGACAAAGAAGGTAAATATGTGGTTGATGTAATTTTGACATATAAAGCGCAAACAGTTAAAGAAACAACAAAATTCGAATATCGTCCTTGGAAAGCTGATCAAAAATTTGATACTGGCGGATTTGAAAAAAGCAAACTTAAATTCAAATATGAAACAAGATCTGGCCAAGAACCCGGAACATACATTGGAAGTTATACACTAAAAGCTGACGCTAATAAAACATATGATACGCCTATGAATGGAAAAATTGAAGGCACAGATTTATATGATGTGATGGATAAAACAAAAGCTGCTGCAGAATCTCAATAATATATACAAAAAATAATAAATAATAAATGGGCGTATTTTCTAGCATAAATGATTTTAGAAAGGCTGGTACTTTAGCTAAACAAAGTTTACCGTATCAAGATCCCACGTATTTAGGTTTTGTTTTATTGTTTCAATGGACTGATGTTCCAGAAAATGGCAATGGTCAAAAATTAGTTCATAATAGCGGAGCAACACCATATTCTCCACTGTTTGATCCAGCTGGTGCAGAATATTTTTTACAAAAATTGGCTGACATCGGAGATGCCGATGCCGGTGCAAAATTTAAAAGAAAATTAAAAGCCTTACAAAATTTTAAAAAGGCTTTACAGAAAATAAATAAAGATATGCCATGGTATTGGCAAACTTTAGGTGGATTAGAAAAATTACAACAAATTAATCCTTTAGAGCCATACATTGGCGGAGACGAAGCTAAAATAGCAATAGGATGTTTAGAATCCGTTAACATGGCAATAACTGGTTTGATGAGAATGTATAAAGAAGCTGTTTTTGATGAAGAAAAATGGACATATGTCGTACCCGCTAATTTAAGAAAATTTGCAGTTACTATATATGTTACTGAAATTAGAGATTTAAGAATGAACGGTTCTATCGCAGAACAAGCATCTGACTCTTCTACTGCAGCAAATTCAAAACCACCAAAACCTGGCGAAATAATTAAACAGGGTTTTAAAAAATCTTTTGGTAAAAATACTAAACCAACTAGTAATAATCCTAATATATTTTCTGGCGGAGAATTAAAGCCTACTGAAAAACAAATAGAACCAATATATGATCCAAATGAAGATTTGGTTGGTGAAAATAAAAAACCATTTTTTGCTTTTCATTTAACAAATTGTGAATTTGATATTACTTCGGGTACTACTGCGTTTGAAAGTTTAACCAATGTAGCTCCCGAGATGTCTACTCAATTAATAAGTTTTAATTATGAAAGACTTTGGCAAGTAGATTCTAGATCATTAAATGGTATAATCGAAGATGCGGCAATACAAGAAGCAACTAAATCTAATAAGCCTGCACCAGTTAATACAAAGGCACAAACATTTAAAGATAAATTTAAAAGTGCAACTGATGCTGCAGCACGTAGAGCTGCACAAGATTTAGTTAATCTTGCAGAAAAGAAAAAACAAGAAGCTATCACAGCAGCTTCCAATGCGGTTAGAGATGCTACAGGTATACCTTTTTCAATGGATGGTATGAAACCTAAATTAGAATTAGAAGGAATTTATCAAAACTTTGTAAATAAGCTTGATCAAGCAACTAATATACAAAGATTGACTTCTAGACAATTATCTAGTATGATTTTAGGTAATGTTTATTTTAAAGAGGGCGAAACTATTATGGATACTTTAAATAACGCGGTTGCTAAAGCATTAGGTAACGTCTATAAAGGTTGATAAATACATAATAGTATTATATTAACTTATTATGTCATTAGGCGGAAATTCAGATATTAGAAATGGGCATTGGCTTGGAGAGGTTGTCGATAATAAAGATCCTCTCAAAAACGGCAGATGTCGAGTACGTGTCTTTGGTAAATTTGATTCTTTACCAAGTGATTCTATACCATGGGCTTCGGCTGGAAATAGATCTGGAGAAGGTCAACACACAACGCCAAATATAGGTGAGATATTAGAAATCACTTTCGATAATGGCAATATTTATGCCCCTATTTATAGGGGTATCGTTAATCAAAATAAAAGTTTAAAAGAAAAGGTAATTGGCAAAGAAAATGATTCTAGCCAAGTTAATTCTATTGTTTTTGATGTAAATCGTAAATTTATTTTAACATACTCTGTAGAATTGGGCTTTTGTATAGGTGTAGGCTCAGATACTCAATCTCAAGCCATGATTAGATTTGATAAAGATGGTAAAATATTTTTATATGCTGACAATATTTTTGTATCTAAGGATCAAGAAGATGAGAGCGAACCTACTGCTAAAGGTGAAACGCTAAGAAAATCCCTAAGCGATTTTATAGATGCTATTAATGCACACAAGCATTTAACACCGTCTGGTATTTCAGACGTGCCTATTAATAAACCCGATTTCAAATTAATACAAGATGACTTAGAAACTATAAAACATACTGGTGGAATTCAATCTGTGCAAATGACTGAAGAAGAGATAGCTGCCGCAGATAGCGCCAGTTTATCAGGTGGATCTATAGCTTCTTCTACTTTGTCAGCATTAGGTGGAAATACAAAGCCTGACCCAGAAGCTTCTAAGAAGCTCCAAAAACAAATTGATTCATACGATGATAAAAGCATTGTAGTTAAATCTGGTAGTAAAAAATCTAAGTCAGTTCCTCAGTCTCTTGTAAAAGCTATGAAGGCTTATGGTATTACAACGCCATTACAAAGAGCTCATTTTTTAGCACAATGCGCACACGAATCAGGTGAATTCAAATGGCGAGAAGAGTTTGCGTCTGGCGCAGCATACGAAGGTAGAAAAGATTTGGGCAATACTCAACCAGGAGACGGTGTTAAATTTAAAGGTCGTGGTTTTGTTCAAATTACCGGAAGAGCTAATTATAAACAATTTTCTAAATATTGTGGAGAAGATCTAACTTTAAATCCAAAAAATCTAGCAACTAAATATGCAGCAGATACCGCAACTTGGTTTTGGCAAACTAGGAATTTAAATAAATATGCGGTAGATGATTCTTTGGCCAGTATTAAAGCTATAACTCGTAGAATTAATGGTGGATTTAATGGCTTACAAGATAGAGTTAATAGATTTCAAGATTATTGGGCTATATTAAAAGATAACCCAAGCGCATTTACGTAATTAAGATACATATTAAAAACAAGTATACATGTCAACTGAATTAGAATTAGGTGGTGACAATTTAAGAGATACGCATTGGCTAGGTGAAGTCGTAGACAATAAAGATCCTCTTAAAAATGGTCGTTGCAAAGTTAAAGTGTATGGTAAGTTTGATAACATACCTAACGATGCAATTCCTTGGGCTGCAGCTGGAAACAGAATAGCGGCTGGTCAACATTTGATTCCAAGAATAGGCGATATAGTAGCTATAACTTTTGATAATGGTAATATGTATACTCCAGTTTATTCATATCAAGTTAATCAAAATAAACAGCTTAAAGAAGAAGTTTTAAATTCTGCAGCTAAGCCTGAAGATGTAATTTCAATAATATATGATGCTGTTAGAAATTTTAGATTTTATAAATCCGAAGAAGATGGTTTAATTATTACAACCGGTAAAGATAAAAAATCTCAACCTATGATTAGATTATTTGAAGATAAAATTTATTTAAATTCAAATAATATTTTTATCGCAACATCACCTGACGATGAGTCAGAACCTGCTGTTAGGGGAGAAACTTTAAGAGCTATACTGAATGATTTTATGAGTGCTTTTAATTCACATACTCATCCAACTCCGACTGGCCCCTCTGGTCCCCCAATTGCGCCTGAATTGCCAAAAGTAAAAGGCTTGCAATCTAAATTAGAAAAAATTAAGCAAAAGAAATAAGATAAATAACTTGTAAATAAAAATAACTATGCCTGCACAGTGGCCATTATTCATAAATAACGTATCTTCAAAAATGGCGTCTAGAACACTTAAGACGTCTGATGATATGGCCATGCTTATTTCTCAAGAATATTTTAATGCAGTCAAAACTTCACAAACTCCTTTCGGTAATATTCATCAGTCTGGTCAAAAAGCAATTTTAGATGCTGGATTTAAAGAAGCATTTAAACAGCTTTATGAATCGCAAGCGCCTTCACTAGAAGACAAAAAATTAGATCCTCTATTTGCGGATCTTAAAGACGCTTTGCCTATTCCAAATATTAATGCAAATATAGATAAAGAATTGCAGGCTTGTTTAGCAACTAAACCTGAATATATTTTCTATGATTTTGGTTTTAAAACAAGTCCAGTCGTTACTAAAGAATTAATTACTGAAATTAAATATACGGAAGTTGAAGTTCCACAAGTGACATTTACTGGCATAGGTGGTAAAGCTCCATATTCTTTTAAATATTCCATAGATGGAGTAATTCAAAACGGTATTACATCAGATAAATCCGGAGAAATTACAATAGACGTAGATAAATCTAAACCAGGCAGTTTTGAATATAGATTAATTAATATAGTCGATGCTGATAAAATCAGCACAGTCGTTGATTCATATGCAGTTGTTATAATACCTGAAAATATGTACGAAGAAACTTATATCAAAGAGACGTCGATTGATTTACCAAAACTAAAAGAGGATGAAATCATTCAATTATTAGCCGATAGAGTTTATACACAGTATGATGATACAGAAGAATTTAGATTATGGCTAAAAAGATTAAAATATGGTGTAAATTCAAACTTAGGTGAAAAGGTAGCAAAGGTTGTTCTTTCTTGGATTGACAATAATGAAAACTATAATAAATCATTAGAAGAAGCTAAAAATAAGTCAAATTCACCTAAAACTAAAACTCCACCAAAAGAGCCTCTAGTTTTAAAAAAGAAAGTGTTGACGTATAACAAACATAAATTTCAATCTTCTTATAGCGATGATAAGTCATTGCCTACGTTTGTAGATGAATTGAATATTATAGCTAAATTTACATATTATCCTCCTAAAGATCGTATTTCAAAAAAACAACACGATACTTTATTAATAATAGGTGTACTTGGATTTAATCCAGTTGTTAAACATGAAAACGATAGCGTATTTTCAAAAATAAATCGTTGGAAAATTGAAAGAGATAGGTGGAATAACGATAGAATTGATTGTATTAATAAAATAGCTGATTCTTATAAAAAAGAGGCTGATAAAGGATCTGATGAAGCTTATGATAAAATAGCTAAAGCAGTTATAGATTATTGGATGTCTACTCTTACTAAGCCATTTCAACCAGGTCCTCCAATACCACCGTGTATGATACCCACACCAGGTACATATATTCCTGTATATTATGGTTCTCAAAAAAGATTAGCAGCTAATATAAAAAGGGCTTTGAATAGTGGCAAATATTTTGAATATCCGCCAACAATTCAACCAGCAACAAAAACAGTCGCAACGGCCTTAGCTGTTGCTTTTTCTCTACATTTATTAGAATTAAAATTTATTTACAGTGGTCAAATATTCGTAGGTACAAGTACCGCGCCAATGATTGGATTTGTACCCTTAGTATTTTAAAAACAATATATAATTTATCATTAACTTTTAACAATAACACAAATGTCACAAGACGTAAAACAAAAAAAACAAAGAATCGGGAGTATCAGTATTCCTACGGTTGAAATTAAACAAGAATCTACAAACGATTCTAAATCTACTAAAAGATGGGAAAATGCAAATGTTTCTCTAGAAGAATTTGATTGGGATGAACACGCAGCTGGATGTCCTAGTAGAATGAGGAAAGGAAATCCTTTCGTTAAAGCTCCAAAAGGAACTAAAATTTTTTATCAAGGTGCAGATGCTCAAAAATGGTTTGACTTATACGAAGGTATTACTGCTAATTTTAAAGCAACTGTTGAATTAGGTGAACATATTGTGGGCTCTATTTATTCTATTACTGATAAATGGGCTACAATAGACGTGGGTCACAGAGAATTAGTTTACATCGATTTAGATAAAGAATCTAATTCTATTAGAAATTTAATTAAACCCGGAAAAGAATTTACGGTTAGAATCACTGGTAAAAAAGAAGATCGTGGTTTTATTTTAGGCTCTATTACAGAAGGCACTAGACAAGCTATTATTAAAGAATTACAAAATTCTATCGAAACAGGTTCTACGGCTTATACAGGTACAGTAACCCAAATGATTCCAGGCGGAGGTTATATTGTAAATATTCAGGGAGTTGATTGCTTTATGCCAGGTTCATTAGCCGGAGCAAATAAATTAGCAGATTTTGAATCTATCATTGGAACAGAAATGTATGTGTGCCCAGTATCATACTCATACGAAAAAGGAACTGTCGTAGTTTCTCATAGAAAATACTTACAAGCATTAGTTCCTAGCGAAGTAGAAAAACTAAGAAATGCTGAAAAAGGTATTACTTTAATTGGTAATATCACAGGATCTGCTAAATTTGGTATATTTGTCGAATTCTCAGGATGTTTAACGGGTATGATCCATATTAACGATCTTAACGAAGAATTTGCAGAAAAATTGGCAAATAATCAAGTAGAACCAGGCTCTGAAATTTCATTTATGATTAAAGAAATTATAAATGATAAAAAAATTATGCTAACTCAAAAAGAAGAAGTGGAAGTAGAAAATCCATGGAGCGGCATAATGGAAAGATATGTTATGCCTTCAAAAGTACAAGGTACAGTAAAAGCTGTTAAAGATTATGGTATTTTTGTAACTATTGAAGAAGGAATTGTAGGACTATTACACATATCTGAATTGGCAGATGTTGATACGTCTGCAATTAAAAAAGGAGATCCTATTAGTGTTACTATAACTAGAATCGACGAATCTAGCAGAAAGGTTTTCTTACAGTTGCTATAATTGTAGAGTGATATATATAGTGAACGAAAAATTCATTATATAGATGATAAACCTTAAAGACTCAGACATTTTATCAAAGGCTTTGGTTGGAGTAGAGTTCGAATTCTACTCCAATTCAAGCATTGAAGATACAGCAAAGGAAGTTGGTAAGCTTCTAGGCAAAAAGATTAGAATAGAAAAGAAAGCTCATAGTGATTTTCAACCTACTCAGGATGAATTCAAAATGGAGCCAGATATGAGCGGCGGAGCTGGATTAATAGAATTAGTTACTGGCGCAATACCTTATTCCGCTGGTAGATTGATGATTATCAAAATGTGTGATTGGATCAAAAAGAATGGTTACACAACCGATAGATCTTCAATTCATTTAAATTTAAGTTTTGATTCTAAGTTATCTGGAAATAAACACTTAGTTTCAAAAATGAGTCCATTAAAATTTATATTAGATTTTAATGAAGACAAAGTTTGGAAAGCCTTTCCAAACAGACAAAATTCAACATACGCAAAATCTATAAAGTATGTTATACCTAGAGTAGAAACTTACTCATATAATGGTGAGCAAATTAGCCAAAATAATTTTATATTTCCTAAAACTAAATATTATGGTGTAAACTTTGATAAGTTACAAAAAAATTATTTAGAATTTAGATATTTAGGCGGTGAAAACTGGCATGAAAAATCTAGTAAGATTTTAGATCTTATGGATTATTTTTTAGTGCAAATGTGGACTACTGCAAATAACCCTTCTTTTACAGATTTAAATAAATTAGAACTAAAGAAAATTTTAGCCGATAATAAAAGTATTATTGAACTTAGAGTAGATTGGAGAAATATTGAAAAGAATTTTCCAAAATGTAAATTCACTGTAGATTTATCTAATGATTCTAGTGTTATAGATCTTTATTGGCCACAAGTTAAAGATAGAGTTTCTGCTTTATTTACACAAGGTCAAATGAAAGCTGGACACATAAATTATGATTCTGATACTGGTAGAATACAAGTTAAGGATGGAGATTTACCGTATTGTTTTCAATTAGAAAATTATGAGTTCGTGGGATGTAAAATACAAGGAGAAGTTACTTATTGTGATTTCTTTTCGTGTGATGTGCAGTCTTCAGATATTCACAATTGTAATTTTTATAATAATACACAAATCAATAATTCTAAAATAGGATCTTCATTTGTCGCAGCTGGTTGTGTTGCAAAAAACTGCTATGTGTATGGAACTGATGGTGTATTTAAAGGAGAAATGCAAGGCGGTATTTTTAGAGAAGGTGGATATGATTCTAAAAAAGCTAAATTTAATGATGTAGAAATCGTTAAATCTAAAAAAATAAATTAATCTAATGAGCGATATAAATTTTGGTCAAGAACCTGGAATAATTACACCGCCTTCGTGGGATAATAGTTGTGCTAATGATTTTTTAAATGCATTAGCCGATGACATTACTGGATCTTGTATGATTCCTATGAATCTTCCTAAAAAAGAAGTTTATAATATTGTACAAAGAGCTAAAAAATGGTTTTATAAAAATTATGAATATTCTGTAAAAGAAAGTTTTTATGTATTACCGATTGCTCTTTTTAAAACAGAATATTTTAAAAGAACTAGATCGTTTACACTACCTAAAGAAGATCCATTAACTGGCGGTGGAGAAGTATATTCAGTTTATGGCGTACAACAAATAGGCTCTAGATTTGGTGCAGGAACTTCAGTAACTTTTACTACTGGAGATTTTGCTATGGAAAGAATGTTATATGGTGGTTTATATGGCGGTACAGGTACAGTTGCCGGCGCCGAAAACTTACAATATTATGTAATTAATGAAAGTTATTTTGATTTAACTAGACAAATTTTAAATAACCCATTAAGCTTTAACTATAATCAATTAACGCACGAAATTCGTTTTACTGGAGAATTACCGACAAAGGATGTTGTTTTAGAAATTTATGAAACTGTGCCAGAGTGTGCTCTTTTTGCAGATGAAGCATTCTTTAGATATTGTGCTGCTAAAATTAAAATTGCATTGGGTAATAAAATGCAAATATTTGGATATAATTTACCCGGGGGTATTTCTATTAGCGCCGATGCTATTCAATCATTAGGCGAAAGTGAATTAGAAGCAGTTATTGAAGAAATTAAAACAGATGAAGGCACTGATTGGATGATGCATTCTTAATAAAATATATACTTAATGGAATTCTATATAAAATCATTAGGCGATCCTAATTTTGATCCTAGTAAGTTACAGTCTGAAAGTCAAATTGCTCAACTGATTGCTCAGCTTGAGACTTTACTTTTTACAGAGAAAGGTATGGTTATGGGAAACTATAACTTTGGTTGTAATTTAGCTGAAATGGTTTATGAGTTTAGTTATAATGATTGGCAGATAAAGGAAGAAATAGAATACCAAATAGAATTACACTGTCCTTTGGCAGCATTATTTAATACGCAAGTTGATGTTGAATATGCTAAAGGTGTAGAAAGAGATGGTGTTTTTATCAATATATTAATAGATGCACAATATCAACTTCAGGTTGTATTATAAAATACGTAATTAATAAATGGCAAATTTAAAATTTTTATCTACTTCTAAAATAAGAGCTTCTGAAATAATATCAGATACTAAAACTTATATAGGAAGATTATACGGAAGACTTGGAGATATGTTCACGACAGCATCTCCATTTTCTCAAATATTAGAAGTACTTTCTGAAATATCTGAATTGTTATTCTTTTATGTGGAAGATGCAACGGTTGAACAAAATATTTTAACAGCTCAACATCCTGAATCTATTTATGGATTAGCTAGATTAACTGGTCATGATGCGTTTAGAGGATCTAGCGCTATTGGCGAAATCGCAATAAGATTAAATACGTCTTCAGCTAATGACATAGCTGGAGATGCATTAATTATACCTGCTAATACTACTATTAAATTCAATTCAAATGGAATTCCATATACTCTTAGAACCAATTCTGATTTATTTAGAATTGAAAAGTCTAATTCAAATTATATTTTTATTCCTGTAATTCAAGGTGTGTTAGAATCACAAACTGTCACGGGAACGGGCTTAGAATTACAATCATTTAATATCATAACAAAACAAACCGATCACGATAATATTACAGTGTCTGTGAACGGTGAAAAATGGGAAAAGTTTGATTCTATTTATGATATGAAGGCTAATTCTAAAGGATATTTAATTAAAACGGGTATATCTAATGGTCTTGATCTTTATTTTGGTAATGGATCATTTGGTGTAATACCGCCACTTGGCTCTACAATTAAAATAGATTATTTTATCAGTAGAGGTAGCACTGGCAATTTAAATTTTTCAAAGGATTTAACTTTTAAATTTCAAAGCGAAGGATTTGATTCAGTTGGAAATACACATAATTTAAACGACGTTTTAGAGACTAGATGTACTGTAGCGCCTATTATGGGTGCAGATCCAGAGGATCTGGCTATGACAAAATTAATTGCACCGTTAGCATCAAAGTCATTTGTTTTGGCTACACCAGACCATTATGAGTACTTCCTATCACGTTACGGGATGTTTTCTTACTTAGATGCATATAACTCAACAGACGATGGATATTTAGATGATGATAATGTGATTTATCTATTCATGCTGCCTGATACTAAAAGAAAATTAACAAAAAATCAAGATTATTTTAGTTTACCAGTTGATGAGTTTTTCTTTTCTCAAGATGAAAAAAATGGAATTTATAACGTATTAGAAAAATCTGGACAACAGATGGTAACAACTGAAGTTAAAATAATAGATCCGATTGTTAAGAAATTTAGAATAGATGTAAAAGTTAGATATTTTGAAAACTATTCTAAAGCAGATCTTTTTAATTTAATCAGATCTAAAATATCGGATTATTTAATGAATATTACTAGAAGAGATCGATTGCCTAAATCTGATTTAATTGCAATATTGGAATCTATAGAAGGTATTGATTCTGTAAATATTAGATTTGTTTCTCAAAAGGAAGAAGAAGCTAGAGCCAATGGATATTATACAGTAGAAACTGTTACAGTTACGCCATCAACACCTACATTAGAAACTATTGGAAACGGTCAACAAAAATACGTGTTCTTCAAAAGAACTGTAAATATTAATACCGTTAATATTGCACCAAATGATCCTCTACCAGAATCTGTTATTGGATTAGATTCATTTGGAGATATTATTTTAGGTAAAAATGAAGTAGCTTTATTTAGAGGTGGATGGAATGATAGGGACGGAAGTGTAGTCGCAGATGGAGCTAAAGCTGGTGAACAGGCTGCTTTGTCAGTTTATTTTGACGAACCTGCTGTACCTAATACCATTTACTCTAGAATACAAACTCAAAATAGAAAAAATATTTAATGGCAGAAATTAAAAAACTATATGATGGTTTATTTACAAGTGAAGTAAATAGTATTTATGATGCCACTGAAGTTATAAAAGATTCAAGGCTGAATACTGGTCATGATTATTCTAAGGATATATTAATTAGAAGTATTTCACCCGTTTTATTAAATAATAAAAATTTGAAAAATTTTATTATTTTAATTCAACGTGTTCTTGTTAGATTTGTATATGCCGCTACACAATTAAAGGTTTATAAAAATTATACCGTTAAAAAAGATTATAAAAAAGTAAGATAAAATGCTAAAATACCAAAATTTACGTTTTTTTAATGGTACTTCTGGAGAATTAGATTTTTTCTACGATGAAACGCTTCAAACTTGGAGCGGAACTATTTTTATGCCTAAAGTTTCTACAGGATTATATGAAACTTCAAATCTATTTATATTTGAAGAAGTAATTACAAATTCTGGTGTTTTAGAATACGTTAAACCTATTTCTGAAAATTTAAATTCAAATAAAATTTTATTTGAATTTCAAAATGATTTTGGAACCTCTAGTGATATTTTTTTATATGACGCTGTAATTGATGGCGCAGAATATGTTATTTCTCAATTTGATAAAAAGAATGATTCTATTTTAGACGTTTCTAATAATTTAGGAACTATAACTTATAATCAAACTAATAATACTTTGGGAACCATTTCGGGTTCTATGGATTTTAAAGGTGCTAATGATAATATTAATAAAACACCTTTAAGTGTAAATATTGCATTAATGTCTAATATTGAATCTATTCATTATAGAAAACTTCACGTCTATGAAATGGAAAATGGCATTAAAACGCATTTAATTGCAGATATTCAATTTTATGGAGAAACCGAAGCCGAAGATGAGAGATTAAGTGTGCTTCTTTCTAATTTAGGTATGTCTATCAAAGAAGAAGAGGGACTTATTTTTAGGCATACTGATATTAATGAAATTTCAACGGATTGGTTATTGATTAATAATAAAAGAAAAGAACTTTTATTAGAAGGTCATAATATATTACCATTTGTTGGCACATACAAAGCATTATTAAATGCTATTAAATTTTACGGCTATGATAATTTAACATTGAAGGAGTATTGGTTAAATATTAATGAACAATCTTCTAATTTTGGTAAACTATTAGCTGTTCCAGTTGCTAATCAAGAAGTTAAAGGATTTTTAGCTGATAAAAGTTCTAAAATAGAATTACCTAATTCTAATCATAAAAAAACTTCAAGATTTTCTTTAGTTTATAGATTAAACGAACCCACTGGAGAATTAGATGAATGGGATTTACCAAAAGTTAAAGAAACTTCTGAATTTACCCCAGCTGAAGTTCTAATTAAATTATATGGATTAAAGAAAAAACTTCAAAGTGATTATCTACCTTTACAAGCAAAAATAGTAGATATTACAGCTGAAGGCGATTTCTTTACGCAGTTCACACAAAATACATGGAATAATCAAAATACAATCCAAGTTCAAAGCTCGGGTATTGAAGTAGATTTTGAAGTATTTCCAAAAAGAAGATTATTCATTGAAGATTTAAGATTAGTTAGCCAAGATTTAGCTACTTCTAATCTTACATTTCCACTAACTAATAATGTCAATGTTATAGAAGATATAAAAAACTTTTATCAACATTATTATGATAAAGAACTAAATACGTTTCCTACTTTAAGTAATGTGCCTATTGGTTGTCCTATTGTTTTAGAAGCTACTTCTTTAAATGATATTTATGATAGCGCAGATTATACATGGAATGACGCCGATCTAGCATCTAACGATTATACACAAATTGCGTCTTCTATTTATAACTGGGACAATATTTGGTCGAGAGACGTTTATGAAATAGAATGGATTATTACTGGTCCAAATAACTATGAACAGGCGTTTAGAGCCCCGGTATCTGATATTTATAACATGGCTTTAGTTTTACCATATGTTGGCGCATACAATGTTGTTTTAAACATGTACGATTTATATAATGCCAGATCTTTTACTGTTAAAAATTCTGAAATAATAATTGAGAATAAGGCTGTAGAAATATATGGCATGTATGAGTGGAAAAATCATAAAAATTCTTGGAAAGATCAACAATATACGTGGGATTTAGCAGGCGGATTCTTTGATTTTTCTCAAGACAGTCCGATACAGGTGGATGAAATGTTAGCATCTTGGTACTTAACGTTAGATAGAGCTAATTACGTCCATGATGAAGCTGCTGGATTACAATTTTCTACAGTTAGAAGATATTTAGATTCTAATACACCGACTGGTTTTAATGAAACCACCGGCCCATATGTTTGGAAATATTTAAAAAATCATACGTGGAATGATTCATTAAACGTTACGTGGGATTCAACTAGAGTTGGATCAGATTTAGCAGCATCGTTTAAGATTCATATTAATCAAATGGATGGATATTCTAATGGTTCTTTAAATATTAAATGGAGAAATCCTGGAACACAAACATATATTACAGAAACTTATGCAATTCAATCTACTTATCCATTAGATGCCAATAACATAGCAGATTGGCAAAATGTTGCAAATGAATTAAATGCCTTGACTCCGCAAACTAATCCTATATTCTCTAAATTTAATTGGAATCCAGTTTTATTTGATAATAATGGAGATGGCGCAGTAGATGAATGTTTATACATTTTAGCTGTTGCTAAAGAATATTCATCTAATTATGATTATGAAGATGTATATTTTACAAATCCTTCAGATGGTTTAGTAGATGGTTTCGTGAGATATACAGCATATAATCCAACGTGGAATGATGTTGTAATTTTTAACGACCACGCTAAAATTACGCTGATGACGCATATGACATTTTCTTTTGATAAATCTAATATGCCAGGCGTAGTTTCATATAAATGGACTTTAAATAATTTAACAAATAATACAATTGAACAAATAGAAACACATAACGAGTGGTTTACATATTTGTTTAGAGATAGAGGGGATTATAAAATTACACTGGAATTAATAGACAGTAATGGAAATAAAAATATAGTGTCCAGAAACATAATCTCTATTGTTAAACCAGAAGAGCTTGGGATTTTTGTTTAAAATTAATTTCCAGGTTCGAATTTAAAGATGATATATATTACAATAATACGTGAAAGATCACAATAAATAATAAATAAACTGTTCAAAAAATGGCAAACATAACTTTAATCTTAGGTACTGACAGCGTTTCTTCATCTAGAGTAACTATCAATGATAATTTCTCTAATATTAATGCTGAATTAGCAGATATTGCTGGAGTACTTGATACCGCTAATGAAACTATAACATTGGCTGGTGCAGCTGCATTTGGTTCTTTAAATGTGGCATCAAATAAATTTATTGCTAATAATACTGGCGTAACCTCTGCGGTTCCAGTTATTATCAATGAAACTTTAACTGCGAATGCAGATGTTAAATATTCTTTACAAAAAATAGGACCTCTTGCAAATCCAAGTTCAAATGATTTGCCAGCAGCGGGCGCTTTTAAACATTCAACATATGTTGTAGATTCTTCTGCAATTTCAAGTGTTAATTTAAATCCTGGCTCTGCCGGTCAAGAAATTACAATTGTTTCAGCTGGAGGTGCATTAACAGTTAGCACCACCAATGTTTCTGGAGCAACTAGTATTTCTTTAGTAGATAAAGCAACTATTACAGTAAGATTTGTCGAAAATTTTTGGCATATCATTGGTTATAACCATATAGCCGCAAATGGAATTGCGTAATAGTAAATAAACATAAAAGACTTTTCGTTAAATGGCAACACCATTAATTAGAATACCACAGGAACAAGGAGGCACTTTATATGCTTTCGCTAATGCAGCAAGAGATTTAACTAGATCTTACTATAATCCAGATTTAAATTTTGAATTTTCAAAATTTGCCTTGATTAAAGTACCTGCTGTGACCGCTCCTTCGTTGGGTTCTACCAATAATTATATTGAATTTAATAAGTTATTTGATGCATCTGGTGTAGCGTATGACGATACTACTGCAAATGGTAATGCAAATATTCACTTTGCTCAAACTTTTCAAAATTATGCATTAAACCTTGAACAGTTGGTTTTAAATGATGATGATTTTGATTCAACTATATTGGCCTCAGACGCTGAAAAAATATTTTTTAAATATTTAAATAGAATAGGTGCATTTGAAGTAAGAACTGCAACTTCACAAGAAGCTGTTGGATCTTTAAGTAGAGTTATTGAGTTTGATGATTCTATTCAAACAGGTGCTGAATACGAAAGAGTTATTAAATATCTTGGAAATATAGATGTTTCTAATGATAAAAATTATAAAGGTGATGTTTATAATGAAATTTTTATTAATGTTCCCTCTGCTGTAGGTTATACTCCTAATGTTTTATTAAAATCTGGAACATATAATACAAATTCATTACAATATACTCCTGGTAGTTTTATTGAAGGAAGAGCTGGACAAACTCATCCAGATGCTAATTTAAATTTAGAATCTATTACAGACGATGCTAATTCTGAAATTAGCATAGATCCAAATGAAGTTTCTAGGGTTGAAAATGCTCTAGGTATAGATTTTGATCCTCAATCATACGCTAAAATAGTAAACGATACTCAATTGCATTCTATTTTTGATTATTCAAAAAGAGGTGGAGATTTTACATTTAACGCTATTTTAGTTTATTATGATTTATATTCTAAATCAACGCCAGTTAATAAAGCTACAAACTTATACGGTATCTTAATTTTAGATAATTTTAAAGAAGACCCGAACGGTTCAGGTTGGTTTATTCCGACTCAAACTAAATATAAGCCAAATGACATTACAGGTCTAAACGGTAATGCATTTTCATTAAAACTTAATGTTAAATTTAATTCATCGATGGATAATGTCGGTGTTGAAAATAACATTAATGATTTTAGTACTTTCGGCATGGACATCTTTTTAGATACTGTATCGGCGTTGAATAATACTACTAAACTTTTAAAAGAATCTAATGAAAAACATTTAGAACTTTTTAAAAGAGTAGCAGATATAGAAAGTCTTATTTTAACTTCTTCAGATATTGCTGAAGTTAAAAATAAAATAGCGAACATAGAACAGGATTTGATTAATGCTAAATTAAACATGTCTGATTCTACCGCATTGCTTAAGTTGATTCAATCTACAAATGCAAAAATTAATAAGATGATAGACGGTACTATTCCTACGTCTGTTCAATATAACACAGATGTTCTTAAGGAGGGTGCCGGAATTACTTTAGATAAATCAGCTAATGATAAAATTAAAATTATTAATAGTGTCGATGGATATGAAATAAATGATCCATATCTTTTTGATATTACTACGGCATCGTTTTTAAACTGGGTTATTGTTAATAAAATTGATTCATTAAATGTATATGATCCTAATTTAACTTCAAATTATGGAATTTGGATGAAATTAAAACCATTTACAAATAGAACAAATATACACATTAATTCTTCAAACGCAGCTTCTGGCGACATTAATATATACATAGATGACACAACATCGGCGTGGAAAAAGGGACAAGTTTTTAAAATTAAATTCAACAGCTCTTTAACACACGCAGGTCACAACGTTAATTTATATAGCTTAAAGTCTTCTACACTGGGCTGGCAATTAATTGCTACCTTAAGTAGTTCTAATTTTATTACTAATAAGCCATACGTTGAATTGATCTGTACTGATGCAATCGATAAAAAATTCGAATTAGATATTTTAAGATAATATGAGCGCTAATAATTCCATATCTCAACTGCTTGAACAATTTATTGAATTATACAATAATTCTTTAAGCACATTTGAGAAAACTAACGAAGCAATTACAACTGATAAAGAAACTGTTGCAATAGATCTTTATGATCCTAAGAAAGGTTCAATAAAAACTATTCAAATTCCTTCATTTGGTTTTTTAAAGAGAGAAATTGACAGATTAAGCGGAAATTTAGATGCTCTTTCTGGAAATACTTCTACTACTGCTAACGTTAGATTAAAAGATGGTTCATTTAGAAGAGTTTTAACTTCTAAATTACAAGGTCCTGCTCCAACTATTACTAATTTAGCAGCTCCAACTTCTTTTAAAACTAAGCTTAATGATTTTTTTGAAGATTTTTTAAATCCACTATTGATAGTAAGTTTAGATGTGAGTGGTCAAATTCCAACATCCACAGAAAAAGCTTATATTGAAAGATATATTTTTGATAGTAGTGACACAAATAGTGTTCAGGCTTTTAACTCAAATTATAAAGGTAATAATAATATAGACTATAGCACTTTTATTTCTGACTTAGCTCAAAATAATTATGCATATAAAATAGATGCTTCAACAATAGATATGCCTACTCGTAGTATGACGTACTACGGGGACTTTGATGTATTAGGTATAGATACTGCTGAGAAGACGCAGGTTGTTGATGGTGTCACTCAAACTTCAACGGTTAGATTATTTACGTTAAATCAACTAACCTACTCAGATTCATCCAAAACACTTCAGGAGACAGAGACTCTAAAAGTTGGTGATTTTTTAGTTGTTAATTCTGGTAATTATGCAACTAGATATAAAATTACGGCTCTTAATACTGATACTTTACAAGCAGAATTAGATCTTATCGAAGGTTCTGAACCTATTAGAATTGGTGCCGGTCAATTAAAAATTTATAAAGACGTAGATGTAAATATTAGCATCGACGTTAATGTTGCTTTTAATGAATATCAAGTTGTTTTTGTTAAAGCAGTAGATTCTGTTTCTAAAATATTATCTGAAAAGTTTTCTCCAGGTATTGCATTTTATTCAAATGAATTACAAATAGTAATGGAGAATGGATCTGTTATGAATTTGGCAGATTATTATAGAAGTGAGGTTGCAGATTTTGGACAATTTATTAAAAGCTTAAAGGTGGATTCTATTCCTCCAGCGGCTGTTGGTTTAGTACCAAATTCACCCGCTCTGTCTGTTGATAATTTTAAAGTTGTACAAATCAATAAACACTTAACTGATAATGATGCAACAAATAAAATTCAACAGTTAAAATCTGATAAAATTGCAGCTGAACAAAATTTAAAAAAATTAGATGACGCTATTTCTAAAAAGAAAGCGGCAATCAATACTGTTAAATACAAATCAACTGTTGAAAGAGACAGAGATTCTAATGAATTAAATACATTAGCTCAAAAAAGAGCAAGTGAATCTACAACGTACTCATCGGTTGTTACGGAAATTAAGTCTATCGCTAGTTCAAATAATTTAAGCAATGTTGCTCCTAAATATAGACTTAGAGGATTTTGGTCTATTCCCGATCCTAAAAATTCAAATGACATAGCTGAACAAGCAGTTGTTCAATTTAAAGTAAGATACAGATATGTTTCTACAAATGGTAAAACATCTCAAATAGATCAAATACCATTTACAGACGGAACTACTCAGAAGACTGCAGCTTTTTCTAATTGGGTTGAAGTTTTAGGTCCAGTTAGAAAAAGAGCTAAAGATGCATCTGGTAAATTTTATTGGCAAACAGAGAGTGAAGAAGATGCAAATGCAGTAAACTTTAATTCTTTAGATATTGCTATTCAACCAGGAGAAACCGTTGAAATTATGGTTAAATCTTTATCTGAAGCTGGTTATCCAGCTAATCCTATAGAATCGGATTGGTCAGATATTATGAAATACACTTTCCCAGAAGGTGAATTTACAGGAGATACTGTATTAGAAGCTATTAATGAAAATACACTGGAAACTGTTAGAATTCAAATTAATCAGGATTTAACAACGGCTGGTTTATATTCACATTTGGGTGATTCATTTACTTCTAATTCTAAATATTTTTCACATACTGCACAAACTATTGCATCAGGATTTTTAACATCAGAGCAAAATCCAGTAAGTTTATTTGATAAACTTGTAGAAATGCAATCTCAAATTGAGAAATTAAAAGCACAAATTGCCGGTACACTTGGAGAACTTCAAGTTTACATTGAAGATGAGGCCGGTGCACAGACAATGGTATCTAATCATACCGTAGTTAAATTATTTGCAGGGTATTATGTTGATGAAATCACAAATCAGAGTGATAGAAAGGGTGCAATTGTAACTAAAAATTACAAACTTAAATTAAGTAATACAAAAGCCACTGAATTAGAATTAATGGCTAGATTAGTGGGAGATAGAATTAAACCTGCATATGCTTCTGGAACTTCTGCTGTTTTAGGTGTTGCTCCAAGTTTAACTGCAGATCCTAATTATGCTAATGATGCGTACTACACGGGTGAAGGCAGATATGACTTAGTACCTGTTCAATATCAGAATATTGATCAGACCACTAGAAACACGTATGATTATTTTAAAGATGCTGCGCCGTATCAATCACCTCAATTAAGAGGTCAATATATTTATGGTAGACAAAGAAATATAGCTAACGATAGAGATTTATATTCTTTAACTCCACCAGATACAGATTATACTGCTGGTTGGGTAACTGGAATGGGCGTTGATGATTATGAGTATGGTCCTAGTTATAATTTAGGAACAGCTCCTACTATAGTTGGTTCTGGAGAATCTAGAATTTTTAATTTTAGTGCTGCGGTAAATACGCCATATGCTGCGACCACTAACGCAGATGACTTTATTTGGGCCGGTTCTTATACAGCTGGAACGCCTGATAAAACTTCATTAGGTACTGTGGCAAATACCGTTACTAAGTCTGCATATGATAATGGTTTATTCTTACACGTGGATCACCCAAGATTATTAGATTCGTCAAATCAATTAACACCATTAAATATGTTAGAAGCTAACATTATTTCTATGTCTAAAAATGCTCCTAGAAGAGCAAATATGACAGACGGTGATTTACAAAATCCATATAAACTTGCGCATTGGCAAATTAATTCTACTACTCCAACGCCAAGCGATGAATACAAAACATTGAAAATGTCATTTGATTCATCGGATCAATACTTATTGGGAGGAAGATCTTGTGGAGCATATCTTTTCTTAAGTCCTATTGAAAAATCAAGTTTAACAGTAGACACTGACAATAAATTTGGTAAAAAAACTATTTCACAGGGAGCGTCTAACGCAATTTCTATTGATCTTATATTCCAATACAGAATGACAGACTATTATGGTATCGCAAATACTACTGTAGTTACTAATGCTTCAGTTAACAATACAGGTAGAGTTGGTGGTATAGTATCAACATCTCTAACAAATTTAACATATAGCAAAAAAGTTGGTTTTGATATTTTAAAAGGAGAAAACGATGTCTTTTCATTTGACGTAGAAGTTTATGCTAAATATAAACCAGAAGGATCTTCGGTTACAAATATTACCAAAGATATGTTAGATACTTATAGAGTTCCTAATCCGTCTGGTGGTAGAAGAAAATTCATTTATTCTATAGATGATCTTTCTACGCCTGGAGAAATTACGTCTCTAATGTAATAGTCATTGTAAGCCCTTTCTATTTAAGATATATAAAACAATAAATAGAAGGTTTAATAAATGAGTTTATCTACAAATTTTGGTGCTGTCAATAATCAAATTGACGATATTTCCTTTGGAATTCTTAGAACTAATCCAAAGTTAACTACTAATGTAAAATTGGTAGTAAATTCTAATGGTTCATTGTATATGGACTCAATGGAATCTAATACAGCGCTTTCAAATACATCCTTTAAAAAGGTTCCTATTAATCCTTCTGGTGCATATTCTTTAGATATTTCTAGATTTTATAATGAATTACCCGTAAATTTAAGATATGAAATATTAAGACAAGATTCTGATCTTTCTGTTTTTGCAGATTACGCTAAACAATATGAAAATCAGTATCAATATGGCGCTTCTTTTAATTCTACAAAATTATACGATGAGCAATATAAATTTTTTGCTCCAATATGGTTAGATAAAAAAGTACCTTCTAAATTTGTAATCTATAGGGTAGACGGTACCGACTATGATTCTTTATTTGATAATCAATTAGAAAGTCAAAATAAGAGGATCATGAGTTTATTAAATAGGGCTACTATTGTTAAAACATTCGATTTGAGCGAAAATTCTAGCATTGGACAATATATTAGAAATCACGTTAATTCTTCTAACTTTCCTTTTGCACCAATAGCTCAAAATTTTGAGACTTCAGAATATACAACATATTTTGGTATAGATGTGGTTAAAGGTGGTTTTACTCAAAAAAGAGAATATACCAATGCTGATTTAATTATCGATAAAATAGAAATCTTCAATAATAAAATACTAACAGAGGGCTTTGAAAGAAATCAATTGGCTATAGCAAACTTAATTAATCTAGAATTTTTATTTGATGATGCTAAAGCCACTAATTATAAAATTTATAGATATTTTGGCCTATATGTAGATGATATCGAAGAAGGTTATTTTGAGGTGAATGACGTTATTAATAATGATGCAACTGAAAATTTAATTATCAAAAACGGTAGCATATATACCACATATAACATACCGTCTAATTTAACACATGTAGATCTTTTTGTTAATCAATCAGATTTACAATATCCTTCTTTGAATTGGATCAAGTCAACGAATAATAATTATTTTCACATCAAAAACGGTATTAACTTTGATAATTCAAAGAATTTGCCAATTAGTTTAAATGGCGCTAATTTAGAAGAATTTATTAATAATTCTAAAATAGGCACTTTAAAACAAGATATTTTATCTAAAGACGCTAAAGACTTTATTAAATTTAAGATAAGTCAAATTCCGCATCACGGCGATAAATTTTATCTAACAGCTATCTCTGAATTAAAGGCATTTAATTATAATTTAACGCCTTTTACTTATATGGCTGATTCTACTTTACCCGCTGGTAAATTTGAAGATCAGAAATATTCATTGCAAGGTTCTATTAAAAATATATTAAACGCAATTGCTTCGTGCATAACTTATTCTGACAATCCATTTGTCGCTAAAGTTGTTGAAGAAACAATTGTTATAGAAGATTATGCACAAGGATATAGAAGAAATACGGTATCATTTGGTATTAGCAATAATAATATCAGTGCTGATTTTATAGAAATTATATCTGGATTTAAATCAGATTTAAATTTAAATAATAATCTTTTACCGGCTGGTAGTTTAACTGATTTTACAGATTGGGATAAATGGACTATGAGCGGCGGTAAAGATGTTGATAGATTTATTTATATAGAAAAACAGCAATTAGGTGATTTAAAAATCGGTCATTTTATACAAGATCCTGTTTTTAATACTAAATCTGAAGTTTTAGAAATATTAGAGGATGCATTTGATTCAAATTTTTATAGAGTTTGTTTATCTAAAAGAATAGTTAGTCTACGTAAATATAGCGCATTAAACTATTATGAAAAACCAGTAACTACATTTGGTAAATTTAGTGCATATGCTTTAAAAGATTTTGATTTTGATTTTTATGATACTACACATTCTGAATATAAAGAATTAAAATTAGATGATTTAATTGTAGCATCGAGTGCTATTAAAACACATTATAAATATTATGATTTAGCGTGTTCTCCTTCTGCAAATACGGATGATATTGCTAATTCAAATTTTAATTTATTACATGATGAGTATTATCCGGGATTGTCTTACGTTTCTGAAACAGACATAGTAAATAGATTAGACTCTATTGATAATGATTTTACAAAGAATGCAAATTTAAAAATCAAAGATTTTAAAATTTACACAGAATACGATAGATTGCACGAAAATGAATTAAAAGAAACTGCAACGCTAAGTCGCGTAGTGCCATTCATTAATAAATTTCAATTGAAAGATTCTTTTAATGCTAGAATGAATCCATATATGCTTACTTTTAGTGAAGCTTTTGGTAGAGATAATATGTCTCCGAATATTGATAGTGGATTACAAAGAAATCCAATTGATTTTAATATGGAACACTTTCATATTAATCAAATCCCAACTGAATTTAAATCTACTGATTATTTAAATGAATTAAGAAGCTATGTAGATTATTTAAGTTTAGGAGAATTATCTTTGGCTAATTTAAAAAGAACAGACGTTGATTATTTTTCAAAATATTTAGTTTGGGATGGAGCATATGTTGATATCGCTAGAGTAATAGAAGTTATAGATAATACTTCTACGACTGGTATTACAATAGTTAAATTTGATAAACCAATAAATCCGGATATTATTAATTATACTAATAGCACTATTACTAAAAAGAACGGCAGAATTATACCTATTCCTGTACCAGGTTTGGTTCAAAACGGTACGCAATTAAATATATTTGGTTCTATACCTATATTTACTGGAGTTCCTGGAATACAAGTTGGAGATATTTTTGAAATAGATCCAGGATCTACTAATAGACCCGACGCTAGATATTTTATTAAAAATAAAACTAGAAAATTATATACTAAATTTGATAAAGGAGATTCTTCTAAATTTTCAAATACTATTTTTAGAGGTTTAAAATATATTTATAAAACTAGAAAAGAAAATGCAAATAATCAGCCTACTGAATTTATATATGATAATTTAGCAAATGATTACAAGTTTGCTTCGATATTAAATATAGAGAAAAATGCCGAAGAATCTGGTTATGAAATAAATATTGTTAAAAATGACGTATTTAAATTTATTTGTATTTTTATAAATTTAAAACTTCAAAAAGATAACAATGTTACTGAGGTTTCTCATAAATTATTATATGAATTAAGACACGCGTATAATAATACTTCATTAGTAGATACGGTTATCAATGGCGTGCTAGATTTAAATAGCGCATATAATTCATCGACACTACCCTCTGTCATAGATGATAGCGTTGAAGTTACAATAAACGCGTTGGATGGTATTCCAACGAGATTTGAAAAACAAATTACTTTAAGTAATAATGGAGCATATTCATATCTTTTATTTAAATATAATAATATAGATTATGCTTTACAAGTTTCTAAAGTTTTAGGCGATAATTCTATTTCCGTTTTTGGTTATCCTAAATTTTGGAATGGCAGTGCTGTTGGTTTACCAGCACCTGCTATAGCTTCTATAAATCCAACAGATCAACTTAATTTAACATACACATATTATCAAGGCGGATTTGATGCATTTAGAGAAGTTTTAGATGCTATTAAAGCTAAATCATTGGCTGAGATTTTTAATAATTTTACAGAAAAAATTAACTACGTTAATGTAAAAGAAGATAAACAAACAGTCATTGATAATAATTTTGTTTTAGAAATAGAAAATGGTACTCCTTTTTATAAAGAATCGTATATAAAGGCTGCCGTTGATGAAGATAAACCCAAATCTTATAAAATATCTTCTGTAGAGGTTGGTAAAAAAATAGATTTAAGAGAAGATCCTTATAAAACCATTCTTAGAAGACATAATGGCTATTATGTTCCTAGTACGAGAGACGTCATTTATTTTACAGATTTATATACAGAATACAAAGCTTTAAAGTCTACTACAAAAACAAGAGAAGAATTAATTTATAATAAATTTAATCATGCTGGTGTGGCATTTGCTTCATATTTTAATACCTCGGGTGAAAATTCATTTGGTTTAATTAAAAATTATTTTTATCATAAAATAAATCCAGAAGCGCCAGATTCTACGTTGAAATTATCTTCAGGAACTGATAAATTACCATTATATCCAAAAATTGGTGAAATAGCTATTGATAAAAAGGATTTTAATATTTTACAATCTAAATATTCTGAAAATTATTTTTCTAAATCTGCACCGAATAACTCGGTTTCACAATCTGCTGGAACTTTAAGTCCTATAGAAAAATCTTCATTTATGGCTTCAACGGTTATGAAAGTTAGTGATTATTATGAAATTTCAGCATTTAAAGATATTAAATTATCTAATTTGGATGCATTAAATGCATATAGAGATAATAATAATTCTACGTATTCTTTAGCATGGATAGAAACAGAAGATAAAATATATGCAGACTTTTATGTAAAAAAATCTATATTAGATGAGCTTTTAGAAGGAGGAATAAAATCTCTATTTGATACATATGTTACGCCTTCTAAATCTTATGGTGATTTAACTACCACATTAGATGATCTGCAACAATATTCAGAATATAATATAGCGCCTAGATTTATTATAGATAATATTTCTATTTTCGCAAAAGAAGGTAAAAATTTAAATACTGCATTTATAAATGAAGTTAATCCTAATTCAATAGATACTGATGTTTATAAACCTCAGACTAATTACGCAACAGAAGGTTTTGTACAAGATCGCCTTAGTTTTAGGCTGATATATAACAAGAAACCGTCTCACAACTATGAATTCAAGGTTGTGGTTAAAATAATAGCGTAGGAATGTCTATCATTATAAAAGAATTATTTGAAAGCGACTTAGATCAGTATACATCGAATTGGTGGTCTTCTAAAAAAATTGAAAAATTAAATTTCAATTTTGATCAAGTTCTATTATCTGGTGGAGGTCCAGCCGGACCCACTGGATTTCCAGGGGATCAAGGTCCGGATGGTGCTAAAGGTCCTATAGGTGTTCAAGGTCCTATCGGTTTTCAAGGTCCTATCGGTTTTCAAGGTCCAGATGGCGTTAATACTTGGAAAATTAATTATGGTGACGGGAATAATCAAAGTCATATAACTCTTAAACCTAATCAATTTACAGAATATCACCCCACATCTATCATCATCGGTGTAAAAAAAGGTATATCTTTGTATGACTCCATATTACAAGATGCATTAAAAAGAATTAACACTAGTGGACAAACTGTTAAAAACATTGTATTTTCTAGTGATGAAAATAGTGTTGAGGCCTATTTAAATTTATATAATGATAGTGGAACTATCACTTTAGAAAAATCATTTAATTCTACAACTGATAATATATTTGAATTTATTGCCGAAAAGCACGTATTGACTAATTCAATTTCTAATAATAGTGCAGATTATGCAGATATTAGAGCTTCAATATTTAATACTAAAACTACTAATTCTTATTTTGGTACTTCAGGTGGTTCTCAAACCACTGAATTAAAGTTTTCTACTAAATTTAAAACTTCTACGCCACAAAATAAATGGATTGCGCAGTCTGAAACAACCGATGGAAAAATTAAATGGGTAAATCCTATTTCAGTTATACCTGGTTTTCCGGTAGGTTCTATTATTGCTATAAGATACGAAGAATTTATAGATTCTAATAATTTTTGGAAAGATGAAACTAGAAGTATTGTTAGTGGATACTTACAAAACCGAGATGGTTCTGGAAAAACAAATACGCAATATGAAGGATGGTATTTGTGTAATGGAGAAACTTGGAAAAAAGGTGCTATTTCATATGAATTACCTAATTTAAATTCATATTCATATACTATTCAAGCTGCAGCAGGGACTTCTCAAGGATATGACGCAACTTTGGTGCAGAATTTATCTTTGTTAGCTAGTGCAGATATTTCACTAAGTATACCATATACCGGTGGGTCATATTCTCAATCACATACTATCGATGATTGGGATACAAGTTTAGGATCCTTTAAATCTAACTCAAATACCCCAACCGAATTAAAAGATCCAAAGATGGTATATCTTTGTTTCTTAGGAGAAAAAGATATGTATTGGGAAACTGTGGGATACGTAGCTCCTAATTTATATTCAATTTCTTTATCAACCGGTTCTACTTCTACTGCGGCATGTGCTTCTTCTACTTTATTGAATTATCAAGTTGATTTTGATCCGGCTACAATTTCTTGGACAAATATGTCTAATACGCTGAGTGGTTATAGTTTATATAATGCTAATGGTAATTCTTTGGCTGCAGCAGGTTGGTATACGAGCAATGGAGTTAGCAGATATTGGTCTGGTAGTGCATTTACACAAGTTGTAGCCTGTTCTTCATATACTCAATTAACTTTAAGATATAGCAGCAGCGTATACGGGTTAAACGGTTCATCTTCGCCATATCATAATAGTACGTCATCTGTTGTATTTGCCGATGACGCGACATTATCTGGTGCTACTAAATTATACACAACATCGGGTGCTAGCACATATGCTGCGACAGGTTGGTATAGAAGCGGAAATATTAGAAGATTCTGGAGTTTTTCAGATGGGATGTTTTTAGGAATTTCTATTAATAGTGACTTTATTATTAATTTAATCGATGGAAGTAATAGCGCATCATTATATGATACAGGAACTTATGGTACACAGTCTTCTAGTAAGTCATTATATTGTAATGGATATGGAGATGTTTTGTGGCTATATACAAATAGCGGTGTTAATATGAATGTTGCAGCATCTTCTATAAGTGATGTATTTACAAATGGATTTGGTTACGGATTCGAAGGAACTGGCCCATTAGAACTAGTTCCGGCTGCGTTTTGGTATGCCGAAGACGATGGTGGCGGAGTATACGCTCGATATTCAGCACAAGATGGATATTTAGGTTCTAAATCTACGTGTGTAACTAGCGGCGGTGGAAGCGGTGGTGGAAGCGGTGGATGTGTAATACACGATACACAAATTAAAATGATTGATAACTCTTATAGATCTGTGCAAGATTTAAGAATTGGAGATATTTTATCGAGTAGATCAATACCACAATTACCTGTCACTGATAATATTTCAATGCTTAAAAATTGGAATTTTAAAGGTGAAATAGGTTTAAATGAGGCTCAAGTTGTAATTAAGAATATTACAAAATATGAAGTTTTATCGGTTTATTCTATAAACGATGATATGTTTACCACTTCTTTAGATCACTTAAATATTGTAAAATCAAATGGGATTTGGACAATATTAGAAACTCAAGATTTAAAGGTTGGAGATTATCTTATAGATCAAAATGGAAATGAAATATTAATTAATTCTATTGATAAAGTTTTTGGAGATTTTATTGTTTATAAATTAGACGTAGATAATACCAATTTATTTATAGCCGGAAGTATAGTAACTCACAATCTTAAAGAATATTTAGGAGATAGTAATTCTAATCCTAATGTTCAATAAATTAATTAAGATAAATAGATAATAAAAAGAAATACGTATAATGAATTTAAAGCAGATTTTTATTGCTGATTCTGATAATGACAAGTTGGACAAAGTTAATTATAACTTTGATCAAATTCTTGCTAATGGAGGAGGTCCAGTAGGTGCGCAGGGCGCTACGGGTGCACAAGGATTTACTGGTTTCCAAGGAGATCAAGGTCCTCAGGGCGCGCAAGGCAGTCAAGGGCCACAAGGCCCGTCCGGCTTAGATGGAGATATTACTTGGAAATTAAATGAATCATCTTCTGCCGGTAATTCTACACTAATACCTATACACGACGATCAAGTTTATTCTAATCCACCTACTATAATGATAGGTGTGGATAAAAATGATTCGAGATATGACGATGTTTTAGAAGATGTTGCGTTGTTAATAAATAAAAAATCAGGTGTTTTTACAGATAATTTATATTTAACTGACGATTCTACTCCATCTGCTAGAGTTATTTTTAGAATAGCTACACAAGGTGGCGTTACAACATATTCAGAAGGTTTTAATATTCCAAATGGTGTTAAAAAATATGGTGCCAGTAAGTTTATTTATGGCGATGGTCAAAGCGAATATGCTTCTATTAGTGCAACTGAACTTAAGGTAAATGTAGACACTTTAATAGAATCTAATTCAGAATTTAGAGGATCTTCTCTAAAAATTAATTTAGGAAATCCAGGAATTGATAAAATTTTAACAGCAACAGATACTAACGGTACGGCTGTTTGGAAATCTATAAACGAATTACAAGCTGGCGTTCCAGTTGGTACTATAGTGCCAATTTTAACTTCGGTGTTTGACGATAATAATAACTTTGAAAAAGGTTTTAATTATCCTCCCATCTCTAGTCCTAAATTAAATATATTTTTCGGAAGAGGTATTAATGATTATGAAGGTTGGTATTTATGTCACGGTGAAACTTGGATTCAAGATACTTTAAGTGGACCTGTTTATTATTCAGTGCCTGATCTTTCTTCTTTTTCATATACTATTGCTGCAGATACAAATATAGCTAATGGTCAAGGAGCTGCTTCAAAAACAGATAATTTTTTAGCTATTCCAGGAGGAGCTGACATTACTATGACTGCTTTGTATAGCGGAGGAGCTTATTCTATATCTAGAACACAAGATACAAACATCTCTTCAATTTATTCTGCACCGAGCGGAGATGAATATAAATTATACAAAATGGTTTATGTTGTCTTTTTAGGAGAATCTGATTTATATTGGCAAGATCCAGGGGCTGCGGCTGGAACTGAATTGGTTTTTGCAAATATTCCATTCTATTATAGTAATTCAAGTGGTACTACAAATAATTGGACAAATGGTTTACAATCTCAATATTCTCAAAATTTAACTTTGGTTGTGCCTTCTACTAATTCTTCATATAGTGCATGGCAACAAGTGTATAATAGCGGAAACTGGACATTGGCAGATATGAAAGCGGCTTGGAGAAACGTTTCTTTAGTTTTCTATGATAATGGAAATTCATCAAATAGTGCTAAACTTTATAGCGGAACATATACACCTGGTTCTCAATCAAATACATTAGCTGGCGCGGGTACATACAATTTAGATAGTTATTTAAGATATAGTCCAGCCCCTGGTGTTGTACTTATGAACAGTGGAACTTTAGAAGGAACTAACGCTAGTACTGGTGTAACTGTTCAAGCTGGATTTGATTCTTCATTTACTCAAACATATAGTCAAGTTTCTCCAGGAACATATGTTAATTTTTATGCAGGCAAATCAACACCTAGTTGGAGAGCGGCTAATACTGGAGATTGGCAATGGGAATATTCAACAAATGCGACATCGTGGACTAATTTATCTGGTGCAACTAATGCAACATTTGGATTAACTGCGCCTAATTCAGCTGGTAATCATTATTATAGAGCTAAATTTAAAATCAATGATAGCAGTGGTACTGGACCTGAATATATTAGTACTACATTATTATTAAATGTTGCTGCTGCATATACTATTTCAGGTGGTACTAACATATCTAATAGTACACCGACTGTTTCCGGATATATTACGGTAAATAATGCACCTATTACTATAACGCTAAATGGATTTGGAGGAGCGGGCGGAGCATCGTGCTATACTAGTGCATCGTTAGATGTAGAATTAAACGGCATATACGTTGCAGGAGATAGCATTTATTTAACACAATATCAAAGCACTTCTAGCAGTGGACCAAACTATCCAGGTACTGTTACATTGAATAGTAATGGTGTATATACTTATAGTTTAACCGGGTCATTTGGTTGTAGTTCTGGTAATAATGCATCAATAAGTTAATTAGATTATGAATATATTAATAAGCATATACAATTTTTTAAGAGGTCTAAATAAGAATACAATTATTTTTATTTTGGGTGCTCTATTTATGCTTCTTTTTTTAAGACAGTGTAATCAAACTGCTGATTTAAAAAATCAATTAGCGACTGCAAAAATAGAAGCCGAAAGATCTCATAATAATTATTTAGCATCTCAAGATACTATTAAATATTATAAATCTCAAGCTGGAAGTTTAATAGCTGAGAAAAGATCTTTTGTTTTAAAATTAGAAGAGTTTGAAAATAATTACAAAGATCTTAAAAAAGAATATTCTGAGGTTTTAGGTTTAAATAAAAATTTAGAAAATCAAAATACTTTATTAAAAGCTAAAATAGAAATTTTAAGCCGTATAAAACCAGAAGGTTCAGTAACTCAATTATCAGATACATCTTCTTTTTTAAATTTTAAAAAGTTTGATGACTTTGGTAAAGGTAACTCTAGATCTTTTGAAGGAAAGGTAAAAGTTTTTTATACAAATAAAGAATTTAGCATGGATCAAAATCATACCTATTTTGATTTCAAACAAACTATCAAATTATATGCGTCTATAGATGAAGAAAATGGATATAAAAAAGTTAAAATAGCCTCTTTCTATCCGGGTTTAGATGTTCAAGATATAGAAAATATAAACTTGATAAATAATAAATTAAATGAAATGCCTCAAAAAAGAAGTAGATGGGTTGCTGGCATCGGTGGAGGTTATGGAGTTTCTTTAGTAAATGGTACTACAATCACTTTTAGTCCATGGATTGGCGCATCAATTTTATGGACACCAAAATGGTTACAATTCGGAAAATAATAAATAATATAAATGGCTAAATCATCAAAATTTTTAAGATTAGACAAAGATGTTTTACTGGAATTCATTTATCATGACCAGTCTAATCCATCTATGTCTACTATTGAAATAGACAATAACGGAAGCCATATTAAATTTTTAAATACAGACGTTTCTGATAATTCTAAAACAAGATATTTAATTCACGAATTAGGCGGAGATGTTGTAAACTTTACAGTAACTACAGTGAGTAGTTACGTTAGTGTTAATAACTTTGCTAGAAGAGAATTACAATTACAAAACGGTAAAACTTATATCTTTGATGTAAGTGCATTAGCAGATCCTACTAGTTTTTCTATAAGTGCAGGTGGAAGTGTTACATATAATTTAAACGGCACTATAACTTATGTACCTAATACAAATGGAAACTATAATTATTCGTATGTTGATACTATAAATAATTTAACATATTCTGGCGGATCTATTGTTGTAAGCGATAAAGCCAATCCTTTATTTTCAACACCAGAACAAGAAACTGGTAACACAATTAAAACAGGTGTTGGAGAAGTTGGCAGATATTACGCAATTCAGCATAATTCTGATGGAACTAATTTTGCATTATTAGATAATCCTCTAACATATTTGTCTGATCCAAATTGGAACGGTACAGTAAATTTAGTTAATGAAAGTCTTAATAGCAATTTAGTGAATTACGATACTGTTAGATTGCATTTAAGAACTGGATTTTCATTTGCTAGCAGGGGTTATGAAGGATTTTTATTTCAAGTAAAAGCTAAGAGATATTCTGGCATATATAACTATTTTACTTCTTTAGCTTATTTAAATTATTCTAATTTTGAAATCCAAAATCCAAAACCGTTTGTTATAAGCGGTGTTGCATATTCTAAATTTATAGAAATTAAAGTACCTTCTTTAGTAGATATGTACGATAATACTTTAAATTTAGATTTCCAAGATGCTTTTTTTGGAAATAGCCAAGATGCTATAGATCCAACTTCTAACTATGAAATTGTATTTAAATTAATTGATAAAATTACAGAGATTAATAATGTTAAATACATTGATTGCTCTGAAAATTTAAATGTGACAGTATCACAGGAAGACGAATATCAGGATATTTCTGCTGTTATTGAGGAAGCTATTGATGGAGATTATTTTAAAATTTACGGCTTAAAAGACGGATCTATAGATAATTTTGCCAAATATATCAATCTTAGACAACAAACAGGAGGAGACGATATCGTAGTATTTCATGACATAGAAGTACTAGAACAAATAGGTACAACGTTTACACAAACTTCAGCTGTATCATATGCTCAAGTTGATAACTTTGATAATCCTATCGTTTATAGACCTGTTATTCAATCAGCTAATGTTTCAAATTCTTTTTTAATTAATTATAATTTAAGAATTTATAATGAAACTGATAATACACAAATTTTAAAGCAAGCTTCGTTGGTTTATAATAAGCCATCGAAATATGCTAAAAGAATGATTCAATTGAATGTAAATGGTGAATTAACTCACGTTTATAATAAAATCGCTAGTACTGCGGCTACATCAAATATTAATAACTTTATTAATTCGATAAGACCGAGTATTGGCGAAACCAAATATGTGCCAGTTGCAGTAGATACATTGAATGTGGTTTCTGCTAATACAAATGTTCAATTAGATGGTACGAATGTGACAGCTTTAAATAATCTAACATATTTTGGTTTAGGTCAAGGCGTTATAACATTATCTAAAGTTTCTGATAATTTTATTAAATTAAGAATAGCCCAAAAAGAAGGCGATACTCTAAAAGAAATTTCTTTAGTTAATGCTGAGAAAATTGAAATGATTATTAAAAGCGGCGCAGTAGAACAATCTATATTTTCAGATCCTACATTTCCAAACGTAGATATGGGAAAAGGAGAAGTTTTATTTAAAATAGAAAAATCGGTGGCCAATAAATTTGATCAACCTGAAACTAATATAGCAAGCGATACGTTTTATATCAATATCGTAAATGGTTCTACTAATTCTATGTTATATTACGGAAAAGTTAATATTGTATAATGATTTTAAATAGTAGAAATAATCTTTATAATTTTAAATTACCTAGGAACTTTATTCCTAAAGAGGTAGCTGACAAATATAGAAAATATTTGAACAGAATGCCAGGCAATATCATATCTGAACCTATTGATTATATTAATTATAGCATTCAAGGTATTAATATGCCTGGAATTAGCTTTGATCCAATTTCACAAACTAATAATGATGGTACTAGAAGATATTTTAGAGGAGCTATTCCAATTCAAAATACTATAGAGCGTCAAATTAAAATTACTATGCAATTATTGGATGGTTTTATTAATTATTGGATTATGCAAGATACTCTATTATATTACTATTCTAAAGAAGTTAGAGAACCTTTTACAGAGGATTTAAAATTACAAATTATGGATGCTGAAGGAATTCATTTGATTTCAGCAGTCTTTGAAAAACCCATTTTACACAATATTTCTGAATTGGATTTAAATATGAGCCAAAACGTGGCTGAATTTAACACGTTTGATATTAATTTTACTTATAATAAGTTTAATATACAACTAGAATTAGATTAATATATAGAATATGAAAACATTTGTAGAACACCTTCAAGAAAAAAATGTAACCAAAGACGAGTGGACTTTATTACAAGAATCACTAATGTCTGAACTTACGCCAGAACTAGAAGCTAAAATTGATATGGCCATAGATGAATTTATGTCTAATTATCAAAAAGCCGATGGTTCTTATGATATTGAATTATTTAATTCTGAAATAACTAATGAAGGTTTATTTGGTTCTATTTTAGGTGGATTGACTGGCTTTGCATTAGGAACTACAGTTGGTAAAGTTGTAGCTAAAGCTCTTGGTGTACAAAGCGGTTTATTATACGATTTATTAACATCTAGACTAGTTGGCGCTGCAGTAGGTTCTGCGTTAGGTAGCAGACTTTAATTTTTTTATATGCAAATAGTCGCAATAGACTTTTCTCTAAACTCTCCTGGGATAGTTATTCGTAAAAAAGATAAATTAGATTTTATCTCATACATAAAGGCTGGAATAGGTACTAAAGCAGAAACTAAAATGCAAGAAGAGCTTGCTATGTTAGATGATGTAATCTTACAATTTCAACCCACTTTTACAACCTCTAAAGAATTTTCAGACAAAGAAATTTCTAAATTACAAAGATTTATTACCATGGCAAATGACATGATTCTATTAATAGAACAACATGTTAGTGCTGAAGATCCTATTATTTTTGGGTTTGAGGGGGTTTCTTATGGTTCAGGCGGAGGTGGTACTAATAATCTAATAGACTTGGCAGCGGCCGCGGCCATATTCAAATATTGTCTTTTACAGAAATTCAAAAACCCAAAAACTAATATTGTCACTGTTGCTCCTACTACAATAAAGAAACATGCTGGAAATGGTAGACTAAAGAAGAGAGAACTTTGGGATGTCTTTATTAAAAATGATCTAAATGATTCTCTTCTAGAGAAAAATTCGGTGTGGGACTTTGCCAAAAATCTTGAAATTGGGGCCAAAGTTCCAAAGCCCTTTGATGACCTCATCGATGCATATTTTTTAGCATCATATCTCGGGGCCCTTTAAAATCTTTTTGGCCCCCAAATAAACCTTTCACCGACGTTAAAGACTTAACTTATACGGCCCCTGGGTCAAACTGTTTCAAAAATAAACAAATATTTTTTTAGATATATAATCTATATGATAAACTATGACAGTGAAATAATGGAACAGTTAGCACCAGTTGAGCATTTTAGATTGTACAACGTTTTATACAAAATGGTTTGCATGGACAAAATTTCTAAAGAAGAAATGGAAAGTCTATTAATCAAATCAGGCCTAACCAAAATAAAGGAAGGCGTATATCTAGATGAAAGCGGCAGTGAATTAACTATGAACATTGTGAAACAGTAAAAGATTATCATATATAATAACCAGTTATAAGAAGTTTAAGGCCTAAACGAAATTAACGAATTAACAATTTAAAGAAAATTAAAGTATTAAAGACATGGCAGATTTTGACATTTTCAATCTGAGTGTATCAGACATTGACACTCATGAAACAGCAGCAGCATCATCTTCAAATGATGTTTACAAACCAACCGCCGATCAAGGCAAAGATGGAACTTACAAAGCACTTATTCGTTTTGTTCCAAATCCAGCGAATCCTCGCAACTCTCTCGTTAAAAAGTATGTACATTGGTTAACTGACGCATCAGGCGAAGGTAAATTAGTTGATTCACCGTCTTCAATCGGTGATAAATGTCCAATTGCAGACGCATTTTTCAAATTACGTAAGTCTGATTCAGCAGTAGATCGTAAAATGAGTGAAAAGCTTAAAAGACGCGAGCAGTACTATGCATTGGTTAAAGTAATCAAAGATCCTCAATTTCCAGAATTTGAAGGTACTTACAAAGTATTCAAATTTGGTTATAAAATCAAAGAGAAGATCGATGAAGAATTGAAACCAGCATTTGGTGAACCTACACAAGTATTTGACCTTTTTGAAGGTAAAAACTTTGAACTAATTATCACTCGTCAAGGTGATTATAACAACTACGATAAATCTAAATTCTCAGCTTCTAGAAGTGCAATTTCAATTGATGGTAAATCAGCTGAAAAAACTAAAGAGGTAATGGCTAACATTAAAGCAGAATTAGATAAAGCACCTTCTTTAGAACCATATGAATATAAAGCATGGGATGATGAAACTCGCGATTTTGTAAATTCAATTTTGCGTCAGTATTTAAATCCAGGTTCAGCAATGGATGAAATCGTAAGTAGCAAAAAAGCATCAAGCAAAAAAGCTCCAGTAGCACAAGAATCTTCATCAACAGATGATTTTGATTTTGATACTACACCATCGACCTCTTCAAAAGCAGAGACATGTGCTAATGTAGAATCTTCTGACGATTTAGATGCATTTTTGAATGACCTCGACATCTAAAATATCAGAATCATTTAAACACAAGATTAAGTTATTAGTTAAACAAGTAGTTACAAAAGAACATACTTTAACTAATAAACACACTCTAAAGGAAATGCCGGGGCGAATAACCCTGGCATGTCCTTATTGTGGTGATTCCAGTTCAGATGACACAAAAAAACGAGGAAATCTCTATTGGGGCACATTACAATATCACTGCTTTAACTGCAGTTATCACACAGATGCGTACGGTCTTTTAAAAGATCATGGCATTAAATTGAACACAGATGAAACAATAGAAATTATAGATTATGTAAAAGAGCATAAACTCGAAACAAAGGATGTTGAAGTATTACAACACGGTACTTTTGCTAAAGTTTTAGAAATAGCTCCAACAAAACAAGATCTTAGAAATAAATTAGGATTTAAAGATATAGAACCTGGGGATCCAGCGTTTTTCTATCTTAGAAATAGACTTTTGTCCACAAAATTAGAACATTTCATGTATTGCCCAAAAGATAAAAGGCTTTACATTTTAAATATTGGACCAAATGATAAAGTCATAGGTATGCAATCTCGCACACTCATTAAAGCATCTAATAGTAGATATTTGACATATGATTTATCAAAATTAAAAGAATGGTTGAGCGAACCTTTGGAAATGACAGAAGAAGAACTAGTTCCCATTAATAAAATGTCAACACTGTTTGGAATTATGCAAGTAGACATGATGCATCCCGTTACAGTATTTGAAGGGCCACTCGACAGATTATTTATGCATAATTCGTTAGCACTAGCATCTGTAAATAGAGACACTGACGAATTAGATGAAATTCCAACAATTAGATATATGTTTGATAATGATAAACCGGGAAAAGATAAAATGCTTCAAAAAATGAAAAGAGGCAAAAGCGTATTTACTTGGGAGAGATTTATCACAAAAAATAAGCTTGATAAATATCCTAAACAAATAAAAGATCTAAATGATTTAGTTATCGCGGCATGGCAAACTAAAAGTAAATGTCTAAAAGACATAGAAAATTATTTTAGTAATTCACCATTAGACGCATACTATTTATGATAGATTACATATTAAAAATGGTAGATCAAGAATTAGAAGATTTTGAAAACGATAAAAACCGAAGAAGAGGTTTAAAATCGCTTGTTGAATTCACTTCTACGAATATAGAATATAATGGCGAAGAATCAAAATTTGAAGTTAAACCAAAATTTAAACAAAAATTGAAAGCTTCGGTTTACATAAAAGAAGATAAAGGTAAACGCTCACTTTTTTAAAAGCAACACATGTCAGATACACAAACTACTACAAAGCCTACAAATAAACTCGTTCAAATTGATGAGATGTTCGGGCAAGAAAGAATCAAATGGACCGAAAAGGTTAAAAAATTAGCATACGATTTAAAGGATGGTGATAATCTACATGAAGTAGCAGCATATACCTTGAGTTATAGACAAATTATAGTAGAAAATATTGCATCTATAGCCTCTAAAATTAGAACTAACAAAGCTAAAATAGATAGAGGATTTAAAGAAGCATGGATTAGATACTATCAATTTGAGTATAAACTCAACGACAAGCAGCGTGAAAAATTCATAGACGCAGATATGTCAGAAGACTTACAAGTCCAAGAACTATTAGAAGCACATAAGGATTTTTTGACGGCCACTGTTAAGACTCTTGATAACATGGGTTTTGCAATAAAGCAACGCATGGATATGAAGCAGTTATAAAAATATTAAAATGGTTTGGTTTTAACATTAACCGAAGACAACAGATTTTTGAGGATTGACGAGGCTAATGAACTTGAGTTAGAACAATTAAATATTAGTCTAACGAAAAGAATTGATAGTTGGAGATTTAATCCTCTTGTAAAACGTGGACTATGGGACGGTTATGTGTCTTATATAAAAGACAATAAATGGATCCCGGTGGGTTTATGGCGTTATGTTATGACGCTCTGTAAAGAATATCGTTTTGAATTAAAAATAAATGGTATTACAAGACTCTTCGACCCTAATATTAGTATAGAATCTTTTGAAGAATGGGCCAATGGTTTTTTTGATGGCTCAAAATTAACGCCAAGAGATTATCAGATAGAGGCATCTTTTAATATCTTAAAATTTAAGAGATGTTTGGCAGAATTAGCAACTTCAGCCGGCAAAACTATGATTAGTTTTATGGCTATCGCATATATGCTTGAAAAACAAAAAGCAAATAAAATCTTATTTATAGTTCCAAATGTATCTTTAGTTGTTCAAGCGACTGAAGATTTTTATGATTATAATTGGCAAAACAGAATTAAAATTAAAATTCAACAAATTTATTCTGGGCAAAAACTTAAGCCTAATACTAATGTTGTAATTGGAACATATCAATCTCTAGTTAAAAAAGATAAAGAATATTTTGATGAGTTTGATGCTGTAATAGTAGATGAAACACACAAAGCAAAATCAGCATCGATTAAAGATATTTTAGCTAAGTGTAGAAATGCACACTATAAATTCGGATTATCGGGTACTCTACCCAAAGATAATACATTAGATAAATTAACGCTTATGTCTCAAACGGGTCCAGTAATTACAGAAGTTAAAGCTTCTTTTTTACAAAAAGAAGGACACATTGCTGGATGTAAAGTTAAAGTAATAGAAATGGACTATGCTCCAGAATCAACTAAAATTGCATTTCAAGAATTAGCACAAAACAAATACGAAAATAAAGATGTATTCCAGCTTGAACAAAATTATGTGGTCAACAATCAGGCGAGGCTTGATTTTATTGTTTCAGTTATTTCCAGAATACCAAGGAATTCTCTGGTACTTTTTCACAGAATCGAACACGGCCGAAAACTTTATGAATCGCTTAGGAAAAACAGCGAGAAGAAAGTATATTATGTCGATGGCAGCACTGATACCGATATTAGAGAAGAACACAAAAAGAAAATGGAAAATGGTGAGGAAGTAGTTATAGTAGCTTCTTATGGTACATTTTCTACAGGTATTTCAGTTAAGAAAATACATAACATCTTTTTTACAGAATCGTTTAAATCTGAGGTTATTATTAGACAATCTATTGGTCGTGGTTTAAGACAACATGAATCTAAAACAGACGTATTAATTATAGATTTTGTAGATAATTTATGCACATTAGAATGGGAAAACTATCTTTTTAAACACGGTCTAGAAAGACAGAGAATATACAAGCAAGAGCAATTTGAATATAATATTAAGAAAGTCAAATTTGAAGGAGATATATAATTGAGACATCATAATTAAAAATAAAACTAAAAACAATGTCAGTACAAAGAATTTCATCATTTAAGACCTTTACGGAGCTTAAAGGCCAGCAAGTGGCTGCTAAACTACACGAAGAAGGCAAAGCAAAAAGAGCAGAAATCGTATCTAAAATAGGTGCTGCTTTAGAAGAAATGGGTGTAACTTCTCTACAAGAATTAGATGAAGAAAAAAGAAACTCATTAATTTCAAAAATTTTCAACGAAGATAGAGCTGAAGATATCGAAGATAAAATCGTAGGTATGGGTAAGCCAGAAGAAGAAAATCCAGAAAAGGGCGCTAATTTAACAAACGAATCAGTTATCAATGAAGGAACTAGATCTCAAGTTGGTAAAATTGACAAAGCTGGGAAAATTACTTCAGTGTATGTACATTGGGACGGTTATCCAGAAAATATGGTTCCTTTGGTTAAAAACTATGATAAAAAGAAATTAGACCAATTAATTAAATTGGGTAAAGCTGGTATTTCATATTTAGATAAAGAAATTGGAGATAAGCCAATGGATTTTAGTAATCCAACTAAAGGTATTACTCTTTTTTATGGCAGAGATAGGGGCGAAAAAGGTAATATGGAAGCTAAAGGAGATGTTAAAAACTTAGTAAAATATTTAAAAGACGTTTCTAATAAAGCAGGTGCAGAATACGTATATTTATATGACGAAAAAGACGGCAAATGGTATATGGCTGATGCATATGAAGATAAAGAATTAAAACCAGTGGCAGAATCTTTTTTAATGGAAGGTAATGCATTCGGTGCAGCTGTAATTAAAGCTAAAGAAGCTGGTGAAGAGGAATTTGAAGTTAATGGTAAAAAATACAAAGTTAAAGAAGATAATTCATCTGAATTAGATGCAATTAATGATGTATTTGAAGCTAACTATAATGTTTCTAGAGATGCTGTAAAAAGAATGGACGGTTTACACAATATTAAGCAAATGAAATCTTTCTTAGATTGTGCAGCTCCTATCATTGAAGATTTTTATGGAGAAGGATTTGAATATGATGAAATCATAGGTTATCTTGCATTTAAAATTGCAGATGAATTTGATGGTGTATATGAAGGTGAAGAAAGAAAAACCGTAGAAGTATCAGAGAAAAAATCTACAAAAGAAGATCTTTTAGATAAAATTGAAAAATTAAGACTTGACTCTAATGCTGGTAAAATCACAGGAGATCAATTTATGGATCAATTCTTCCCATTGTGGAAAGAACTTAAGAGTTTATATGAATCTATTGTGGAAGAAGACTTAAACGAAGCTAGATCTATTAATAAGATTCAAACCGAATGGACTAAAGTTACTAATGCAATGAAAGCTACTGCAGCAGAATGGAAAGCAGCAGAAGGCGATGCTAAATCTAAACTTTTAGATACTTTAAAGCAAATGACAGCACAAAAGAAAGCTTTAGAAGCTGAATTAGACGCAGTTGTAGCAGATAAAGATAAAGATTTAGAATTAGCAATCGAATCTTTAGAAATCAACGAAGGTTTTGAGGTGCATTATTCAGATGGTGTTAGAGCTATGAAGAAATTCGGTAACGAAAAACAAGCAATGGATTTTGCTAAAGATTTAATTAAAAACAAAAAAGGTTTACAATTCGTAGACGTTTTTAATGCTGGCTCAGGATTTCACTCAACAGCAGATACAGACGCTATCGTAGCTTTCTGGGGGGATGGTTCTTACACGGATAACGTAGCTAAAAAAGATTCTAAATTAGCTGCTAAGAAAATGAATGAATCTACTATCAATGAAGAAGATATTAAATCTGACGAAGATTTTAAAGAATATGCAATGATAGTTTTGAAAAAGGCATTTGGCGCAGATTTTGATGAAGCTAAAGCGCAAGAAGCCATCGACGGTATTCTTAAAAAATGCGATGGTGATTACGGCGCATGTGTTGGTATGTTAACTAGTTCTTTAGGAGAATCAGCTACTAACGAAGCACTTAAAGCTACTAAGCCAAATGAAGTTACAACTGTTGAAGTTGATATGGCGTGGGACGATTCAGATCCTGAAGATGATAAAGCAGCAAAAGCAGCATTTAAAAAATTTAAAATTAAAGTAAAGGGTGACAATGGTCAACCTGGTACATATGAAGTAACTGGTAAGAAAAAAGATATTCTTGCATATTTACAAAGTGAATTCTATGAAATGGATGACGAGACCGTTGAGGAATTTTATCCAGAATTATTAGAAGGTAATTCCTTTGAAGTGTACACAATAGAGAATATTAAAGCTTCTAAAAAAGCTAACTAAAATATTTTAAAATTAAAAAAGACCCAACGTCGATTGGGTCTTTTACTTTTACTTTAATTATGGCAAAGCTATTAAATTATACAGAATTCCTTATCGAAAGATGGAATAAACAATATCCAGACATCATTTTAGAAGGTGGAGCAGCAGGACACATGATGCACCCATTTGACGATGAAACTTTAACCTTTGGCGAAATCAAACAAATTATAGATGGAGCATTAGAAGGTCGTTTGGATTTTGAAGAAGCTCCTACTGAAAAAACTGACGGACAAAACATATTTGTTACTATAAAGAATGGTACATGTATGTTTGCTAGAAATAAAGGGCAAATGAAAGATCCTATAGACTTAAATGGGATCACACAGATGTTCATGGATCATCCATCTGCTGGCGTTAGAGATACTTTTACGTTTGCCGCTCAAGATTTGGCAGCTGCGCTAGAATCACTTCCAGCAAAAGATCAACAAGAATTTAACGATGGTAAGTCATTTATGAACATGGAATTAATCTATTCTGGAAATTCTAATGTGATTGTTTATGGAAAAGATGTTATTCAATTTCACGGCATGGTTCATACTGATGGTCAAGGCAATCAAACTGGATCAGATTCTAAATTAGCTGGTAAAATAGCAAATGCTCTTAAAGATGTTAATAAACATGTTCAAAAAACATTTGAAATTATTCCTCCACAACAATTACAAATTGGTAAATCGATAGATTTTGAAGAAAAGAAGGGATATTTCTTAAATAAAATACAAGTTTTACAAAACAAATACGGTTTACAAGATACAGATCCAGTTTCTAAATACCATGAAATGTGGTGGGATGAATTAATTGATTCAACTTTTCCAAATTTAGATGTCATTGATAAAGCAGGTCTTGTGCAAAGATGGGCATTTAATGATAAAAAGACATTAAATGTTAGAGATCTTGCAAAGAAAATGGACGCAAGCGAATATAAAGCTTTTCAAAAATTTGATAAAGAAGATGCTGCTAAAAAATATAAAGAAAACATTTTACCTTTTGAAAATCTATTTTTAGAATTGGGTTCGGTTGTTTTAAAAAATGTTTCTAATCTTTTAGTTGCAAATCCAGCTCAAGAAATGCAAAGATTACACAATCAAATAAAATCAGAAGCTGAAAAAATCAAACAAAATGGAGATTTAAAACAACTTGCTAAAGTTGAAAAAGAATTAGCTAGATTAGATTCTATCGGAGGTATCGATTCTATTGTACCTTCTGAGGGCTTAGTATTTCAATATAAAGGTAAATTGTTTAAATTAACCGGAACATTTGCTGCCATCAATCAGTTAATGGGTATTATTAAGTACGGCAGATAAACAAATAAATACATTATTAGTATAACATAATAAATTTAAAATGGCATTACAAAGATTAAGAGATTTATATCAAGCTACTAACCCAAACGCATTTAGCGATATGTTAAAAATGCGAGTAGTCGTTACAGAAAAAATTGCAGGTGCATCTTTTCATGTTAGAAGAGGTTTGGATGGTTTCGAGTATTTTAAGTCGGGTAATAATGAAGCTATGACTATTGTCGATAGAACGTTATCATCTTTGTATGAAATCGCTATTAAACATTTTCAGAGTTTAAGTTTATCTGAAAAAAATAATATGCCAACAGACTGGAAATTTGGATTTGAATATTTACCAGAAACTAATATATCTGATATAAAATACGATCAAACACCATACAATTTCATGATATTAACGCATATTCATGTTCTTGGCAATAATGGAAAGGTTAAAAAAGTTATAACAGATCCTAAAATTTTAAAAGAATGGGCTTCTAAATTACAAGTGCAAGAACCTTCTGTTGTTTTTGATGGCTTTTTGAATGAAGATCAAAAAAGAAATTTAATTTCTTTATTATCTATGTCAAATGAAGCATATGCTAAAAGATTTGGTAATGAAGCATTTACTGCACATATTTATAAATTATTTAATCCAGCCGCATATAAATCAGTCTTAAATGAAGATCTTAATAAACCGATAGATGGTTTGATTATTTCATTTGCAGATTCTTCGACTATTAAATCATATAAATTAGATGAATTAAAACAAACTAATGAATCTGAAACTAGAGAATCTAGTCACATGTATCAACTTACAATGGTTGATCTATTAGAATTTTTCTCTACGTTTGATTTAGATCAAATAGAATTATTAGAAACAGCATCCGATAAAAGATATTTAGAATTAATTTCTGCAATGTATAACTCTTACGTTAAAGAAAACGCTACAAAATATGTCGGCGTAGATTTTGGAGCAGCGGATTTTGCTAAATCAGAATTATTTAGTATTAATACAAAGTATATTCAAAATGAAAAAACAATACAGTATGTTGAAAATCCAATATTAGGAGAACTATATAAAATTGTATTAAGTTCATTTTCTAAAAAGAAGATAAAAGAATCATCTTTATTAAATTCAATGATGTTAGAACAATTAAATTCCATTATTGATAAAATAGAACAAAAAGTATTTGTAGAAAACGCAGATGAAAATGCAATCTACAATTTCAATAATTTTTTAATGCACAATAAAATTTCATCTACAAAAACTAATGTAAATGAGGCATTAAAAATAAATTATCCAGAACAAGGCAAAGAAAAAGTAAATATGTTTGTTGGTAGATTCCAACCATTTACTTTGGGTCACGCAAAAGTTTTGGAAACTATACACAAACAAAACGGTTATCCTGTAGTAATATTTTTAGTTAAAGCTGCAAAAGCACAAAAAGATGATGCAGCAAAAAGACCGTATGATACTGAAACACAAATACAAATGCTTATGCATGTTCAAAAACAGTATCCATTTTTAAAAGAAATTTTTGTAATTCCTTCAGCTGGTATAGATTTAATGTTTAACGAAATGAGACCTAAATATGAACCAGTATTATGGGGCACAGGCACAGATCGTTTTAAAACATATGGTTATCAAGTTAATAATGACAAGTATAGAGAAGCTTTAGGAGTTTTACCTGAATTTGGTCTTTATGAAATTAAAAGAGATGACGACGATATTTCAGCTACAAAAGTTAGAGAAGCTATGTTAAATGACGATAAGAAAACATTTGAAAAAATGACACCTAAATCATTACATGTGATGTATGCTGAATTAAAGCAAAAATTAGAACAATCAATATCTGAAAAAGTAGAAATAGCAGATAGCATCGAAATATTAACTTTCGAGCAGTTTAAACAATTTCATATTAAATAATGATAATAACACCCGGAGATATTAGAGCAAGATTCGCAGCGGCTTTACAAGTATATGAAGCGGCTAGAGAATTTTATAGACCTTGGTTTGAAGAGGCTTATAAATCGTATATTACAAATGTTAAATATAACGGAAGCGTTATCAAAGCTAAAACTGGAGAATCATTAAGAGCTGATTTTGGAGAAGATCCATCTCAAATGTTTGCAAATATGTTAATAGATGCTGGCTTAAGTCCTGACACATTTGTGGTTAATTTAATTTCACCAGGAGAATCAGGCGCTAAATCTGGACAATTTTCAACATTAGAATTATTAATACAAAAAGATACTATTGCCGGTAATGCAAACTTTAAAAGAGGAGAAGCATATTACGCTGTAAATAGAGCTTCTATTAAAGGTGGAGTTAAAGCAGCTGTTGGTAAAAAAGATCTTTCTCCAGATAAATTAGGTTTGACTAAAAATGAATACGCCACAAATAACCAATTAATTTCATTAGCGAATGGCGCAATATCTCGCACAAATTTACCAGACAACTATAAACAATTCTTAAACGAATTGATGTTAAAAATTTCATCGCAGACCAATTATTCTAAATACGGAAATATGACAGATTTAATTGCGTCAAATGTAACAGATTTTACTGTAAGTTTAGGTGAAGATTTAGTTTCTAAATATTCTATAGATTCAGTATCTATGAATAATATAGCTAATGATTTTGGTGAAATATTAGGTGGTATATTTTTATTTAGTATGGTAAATGACGGAGGCGCGGGTGTTTCATATCCAACTCAATCAAACGCAGCGCTAGTCGACTTTATGTTTGACGGTTGGAAAGTATCGTCTAAAGCTGGAAAAAGAGGTGGAGTGCCAAGTATCGGTGCGTTAGCGCACGCAGTTTTACATGCATATAGACAAGGAGATATTAGTCCAGCTAATACTGAATTAGAATTAATTCAAAACGTATTTGAAATTTTAGAACATCCAACAAAATATTTTAAAGAAGCGGATGCTAAAAGAGGCTCAGACGTATACTCTACATTTATAGCATTAGCCAATAATTATTTAGTAGGAGATGGAGCAGGATACGATCATATTTTAAAAGCAAGCGGATTGAGCGCAACTACTTTTACTAGAAAAGCAATTTGTGATTTTCTAGATAAAGCATATGAAGATGGAACTCTATGGTCAGTTTTAAAAGATTATTTTAAGAAAACTAATACAACACCAAGAGGATTTGAAAATGAAAATAATGCCATGAAGTCTTATCAGAAAATTATGGGAGATGATAATAGATTTGGAATTATTTTTTATCCACTAACAAAAGAAGTTGTTGAAGAATTAAATGCAAGATACAGTAAAGATCTTTCTACATTAGTAAATCAAGTATCTACTGTGCAGCAATTATATTTAATTACTTCACCAAAATCAACATATGTGAAATTTAAAATTAAAGGATTTGATACAGCAAACTTTAAATTTGTGGCTGGGGCAAGTGCTCCAACTCCTTTAAATAAGAACATTGCGATAGAATCTCTATAATAAAATAATATATAGTAAAAACAAACTAATATAAAATGAATTTTAACGAATTCCTTAATGAGAAATACACTAAAGACGATATTAATACATTATATGGTTTTTATGGTGCTATGGAAGATGAGCATAATGAAAAAATTGCTGATGAACTTTTTGATGCCGCAGTTAAAGATTTAATGAAAGAATTTGGTCTTAAAGAAAATGAGGCAGTATCTTTATTAAATAGTAAAGCTGGTAGACAAGCTGCTGATGCAATGATTGCGGGCGAATGCGAAGATAGCGTTATAGCTGGCATGTATTGGTATTTTGGTAAGAATAAAGCAAAGATAGTTAATTTTGCTAAAAAAACTGTTAGCGAATCTGAAGAAGTTAACGAATCTAGAATAACTTTAAAGAGACAATATACAGAAAATTATCCAGCTAAAACAGTTGGTAAACATGCTGCAATTAGAAATAAAATTATTGAAGCTCTAAAAGATGGTGAATTAACAAAAGAAGAATTTGATAATTTAGTTTCTGGCTTAACAGAAGATTCTAAAAGATGGTTAAGAAGAAATGCAGAATTCTTTAATATTCAAGAAGATAAAGTTGGTTTAACTAAAGCTGGTCAAAGAATTTTAAAATCCATCGATGAATCTGGTTATAGACCAATGAGTGATGAAGAAAGAGCTAAAAAACAATATAAAGATCAACAATTAGCTGGATTAAGAGCTGCTGATAAAAAAGAAACTGAAAAGAAAAGATTATTAGCTCTTCAACAAAAAATGCATCAAGCTAAATTAAAAAAAGCAAACGAAAATAATAATACCGATATGGAAAACAAATTTATTTACGAATCTTTTTCAGATTTCGTTAATTCAAAAAATCAATTAGAAGAATCATTTAATCTAGTCACAGAATCATTTAAATCATCTATGTTAGCTGGATTATTTATGAGATCTGGTAAATTTGATGCCAATTTAGCAAAAGCATTTTACGGTGCTACTAAATTAAAATTAGATCAAATCGAAGATGAAGATCTTTTAACTGTAAGCCCTGATTCTGCTTATAAAAATAAGCAAGAAGGTACAATCGTTTTCTATATTTCAGATACAGAAAAACCAAATCCACACGCTCCTAGTGATGCATATTATACAAATAAAACAATTCCAGGTGAAGGCTATTTATTAGCAGTAACTTCTGGTGATAATAAATTCTATGACAATGTTTGGGTTAATTATAGATCGGGTGGCAGAGATAGAACTTTAAGAACTGTAGATAATAATCCAAGCGACTCAGTTGGTATTGGTAAAAAATACAAAGGATGGGATGCAACAGGTCTTTATAATGTAAAGAGAATTTCAGAAGTTGCAGATAGAGCAATTATTGTTAATGTTGCTTTATTATCACAAAAATATTCTGCTTCTAATTTAAGATCTGAGAGAGCAGCTGCTAAAAAAGGTGCAATTGCATTTAAAACAGATAAAGACTTTAAAGCAGAAAATATGGCTAGATATAGAAGTATTATTGCTCAAAAGGTAGCAGAAATGCCTTTAGATAGTTTAGTTGCTAAAGCAATTGAAACTATGTCTGAACAAATTAAAACAGGTTTAGATAAAAAAGAAAAGGGAAGATACGGTGAATTCATCGTTGGCACAAACGCAAAAGGTTCTGAAGCTAAATTATCCGATGTAGCATATCACATGAGAAGCATTCTAGATGAATATCAAAGATACGTTGGTGTTGCTGCGCAACAAGAAGCATCTATCGCTAAATACGGTGAAGCAGAATCTTGGTATAAAAAAGAGCTTGAACAACAAGCAGTAAAACTTAAAGAAAAATTAGATCAAGTAAATTCATTCTCTTACGTTTGGTAATCAAAATAAACTATAATTATGCCAGCAAAATCAAAAGCACAACAAAGATTAATGGGACTAGCTTACGCAGTTAAGCAAGGTTATATGTCTTTGAATGAAGTTGGCGAAGAATATAGAACTAAAGTTAAAGAGTTGGTTAACACAATGACAGTTAAACAGCTTAGAGATTTTGCATCTACACCACACGAAGGTTTACCAGATACTGTAGAATCAGATTCTAATGAATCTATGGGATTTGCTTTGGGTAGTAATGGACCACAATCAGTTGGTATGCCAGGTATGGGTATGGGTAAAATAGCTTTACCGGATATGTCTACTGGAGCAACTGGTTCGGGCGACAAGCCATCTGGTCAAGGCGATGCTGACGATGAATATAAGAAAGAAAAGAAAAAGAAAAAGAAAAGAGAAAGAGAATTAGCTAAAAAATATGAAGATTTTTTAGGTGAGTCTAAAATCATAAAAGCAAAATATATTAAAATGTTTGAAGATTTTACAAACGACTAATATACTATAAACAAAATTAAAAAGCCTAGTATAACAACTGGGCTTTTTTTATGCAAATAGATGAATTTATTTTTAAATCTTAAAATTAGAGACTATGAAAAATGGTCTTTAACAGCAATTGATAAAATTATCAAATGCGTAGACTCTTCAAAAACAGAACCTCAGTTCGAGGCTTGTCAAAAAATGATAGACAATTTTATATTGTTATCCATCACAAATTCAAATATGACATGTGATCAGATTAAAACAATAGGTATTCAATTAAAGTCATATTTGAAAATTAAAAAAGCCTAGTTAACTAGGCTTTTAATTAACGACCTTGACCTCTATAAGGTTTTTTGTAATGCTTAGAATTCTTGTTGTTAGAATTTTTCTTAGATGCTTTACCCACCTTTTTGGTTTTTTTAAATGCGCCACCGTTAGGAACTGCTGCTTTTGCCATTGGTTATCAATAGTTTATTTATGGTCGGTTATTCGACAAACTATTTATTAAAAAAGTTGCTCAAATATTTTTTTATTTGAGCTTTTTTTTGTATATTTACTGTATAAAATCAAAATAAATGAAACCGTACGTAATATACTATTTGCATTACAAAGATGAAGATCTTCGAATTCCTAATTGGAATAATAAAACTGATTTTGTGGCATGCGTAATGGCAGAGGATATGGATAAAGCCATATATAAAGTAAAGTTATTCACGTGCGGATTTATTAAAATTATGGGAGTTTCAATTGGAAAACCAGAATGGGTTAATGAAAATGGACCAATGGATAATGGTGAAGTTATGCCACTTGGAGGTTGGCCGAAGTCTGAAACAAATAAGTAATTCAACATATAATACGTAAACACTTTACATATGAATATTTTAGATCAAGCTAACAAAATTATCAACGAAAGATCAGAAGAGAAAGAGCGTCAATATGGACCATTCGAAGAAGGTATGCGCAGAGCTGCACAAATTGCGTCTGGAATGACAGGTAAACAATTTACAGGTTCTGATATGTATGCTGCTTTAGTAGCCTTAAAATTAAGTAGACATTCTTATAACTATAAGCAAGATAATCTATTAGATGCTGTTGCATATTTAGGTGCTTTAGATAATTATGTTGAAAAATTTGGCTATAAAGATACTGAAAAACCAATCGTAAATGAATAATCAAGAATTAACTTATTTAACGGACCTTATTAAAGATAAAAATGCTAAAATAGGTATTTGTGCTCTTGTAGGAAAAATAAGTCCTAAAATTAGTTCACATAAAGCAGCATGGTGTTTTATGTTAGCTAATCAAACTAAAAACGCCGGATATAAAAATGTGGAAGTTATAACTTCAGTTGAAACAGATTGGGAACAATTCGATGTCATTCTTATAGATCACGGCATGGAATTTAAAGGTACATTTAATATCTTTGGCGGAGCAAATGATGATTTATATCACCAATTAATTAGAATTAAATCTAATGTTAAAATGTATAGTCTTCATCATGATATGCCATGCATCGGCACCTTAATCGAGCAAAGACTTAAAACTGGTACAGATTTATTTAAAACGATTGAACAAGATATTAATCTTATTAAAGAAATTTGTGCTAATAATATTCCTAGAATTGACCATATCGAAAAAACAGATAAACTTTGTTTTGGAGATAGTCATTCGTTTGGTATGTATCGAGCGGGATATATGTGCCAAAGGCACGATGGACTAACAATGCACGGAGCATTAAAAAGAGGTTTAGAATCTTACGTATATCCGTGGATCAAATCATTGACAGTTTACATGGGTAATATTGATGTTAGACATCATCTTATGAGACAGCCAAACCCAAAAGTTGCAGTTGAAACTATGATGAAAAATTATGAATCTCAACTAAAACAACTTCAAGAAAATGGCATTGAAAATATTGAAGTAGTGCACGTATTACCTATTGAAAACGAATCTAGAGTTTTACCTAAAACTGGCTATTATAAAGATGCGCCATTTTATGGATCTTGGTTAGAACGCACCCAATTATCAAAGGAAATAAATAACTATATTGATGATATGTGTAAAAGGAATAATTGGAAAATTTACAAACATCCAGATGTTTATTTTAATGATAAAGGCGAATTGACGTTTGACGTGATGGAACAACCTAAATCAGTACATATTTCTAGAGAATATTACAGATGGGACATGGAAAATAATTGTCCAAATAAAAGATTAGAAAAGAAAACAATGTCTTTATTTTAAGACGCAAATATAAGCTTATGAAATTTTTGTATTTTTCTGCACCTTGGTGTGGACCTTGTAGAACTTTAGGACCTGTTATGGAAAAAGTTGGTCAAAAGTATTCAGTTGAAAAAATTAATGTTGATGAGAATCAAGAATTATCTGCACAGTTTGGTGTTAGAAGTATTCCTACAGTTGTTTTAGTAGATGAATCTAATAAAGAATTAGAGCGTTTAGTGGGTGTAAAACCAGAAGGAGACTATTACGATATTTTTGAAAATCATAGACAATAATATGAAAATTCAAACTACTAAATATTATGAAGAGTTTTTAAAATACTTTGATCTTGCACAAAGACAGCAAGATCTTTGTAATTTAGGAACTGTTGGATATATGGAAAGTAATATGGGCGATTCTTTGATGGAGCACATAGAACTTTATGATGTTGTAGAAAGAAAATTTGCTGGATTCTCGCAAATCGTAAACGATATTTTTTATGGATGGACGCCAGATCATCCGTATTGGGAAAAAATGAAAGCAGGAATTCATACTTCTCAACGAGAAGAAGTCGCAAAAAATTGGACTGGAAAACAACAAGTTTTTGGTTTAGAAGAATGGCTTTATCTTTTTATTTTACACAGAGTTACGGGTTCAGGTATTAATTATGCAACAAAACCGTCAGGTTATCATAACACTATTTTATTTCATTTACACGAATGTGATACGATAGAACAAATGTGCGAAGTGATCAAATCACACCAATATCCTTTTTATACTTCAGTGGGTTATCAATTTCCAGCATTTCCTAAACCACCAGAAAATCAAGTTAATAATGAAGATTTATTTGTAGGTATGACTGGATTTTCTAATGAAATTACATACACATATAAAAGAGGTGGAGATTATTATCTCTGTGAATTTGCACCGAGATTGGCTAGAGACTTGGCTGTATATTTAAGAGCTGGTGAAAAAAAACAACTTAGAGAATTAGGCGAATGGCTTTTTCAGTGGAATTATAATAATGGCTTAAGAGCATATAGATTTCAATATGCTGCAGTTATTGCAGACATAGCTGACTGGTATCCAGAATATGTTGTTAGAGAATCTATGTTTTATTATGGCACTAATGCAGTAGAATGTATTGGTTATTTAGCAGATCCAGAAGGTGGCAAAGGTAATAAAAAAGGAGAAGAATTTTTAGATGCAGTAATGACAAAGATCTATAATGATACTGGATCACTACCATATAACGCAGAGGACGTTGCCTGCGACTTTATTAGATGGATCGAGAATTACTTAAGACCAGGAAAAGATTACGACCACGTAGATATGGATAATGTCTGGAACAGTAGCTCTATAAAAGACCATCCGTTTGGAAGACAAAAAGCAATGTTAGATTTGGGTATTGTTAAAACATTTAATGGAATGACAAGTCATCCATCAGATGATAAAATTTTAGTAGATGCCGGTTTAAGTGTAGAGCAATACAAAGACATGGTTAAAAAATTATACAAATAATGAGAGAATTATTACAGGAAGAATTTATGAGGCCGCCTACATGTGAGGTGCCAAATGAAAAGAAAAAGAAATCTAATAATACAGCAGCTCTATTTCAATTAAACGATATCGAATATAAAAATATAGAATATCCAAACACTGCAGAGGTAAAAATGAAAAATGGAAAACCCGCAGAAAGTTGGATGAAAGATTGGACCGAAGAACAGAGACTTGATAAATTCTTTGAATTTTGTCAAGTTTTTGATGCTAGAGAAGATCAATTATTATCAGAAGACTATCAAATATTTTCACACAGATTGCATTGGCACGAACATCCGTTTTGTGACTTAATGCAAAATATTACAGATAGTAAATTAAGATTATGGTATACTTTGGTATTTTCGTTCACAAACGAGCATTGGGGTACTTTAACAAAACTTATTAATGAGGGCGAAGATTCTTTAAGAGAACACTTTAAAGAAAATAGACACGCAAGAAATGATTTATTTCAAATCTATTATCCTAAAGGTACTGACGTAAAAGATTGGCTTTTATGGGGTCCAAAAGCTGCTGCAGAAAAAATGCATTATGTTTTAGAAGATCTAGAAAGACCATATACAATGATGGAATTTGCTAAAATAATGGAAAAATATTTTAAAGAACATCAAAACTTTAGAAGTCCATTATATCCTTGTAAAAATACAGCGCGATATTTGGCAATGGCATATCCTCATTTAGTAGATCCAGAAACGCCATTATACGGAGGCACGGGACACTTTGATGGTTTACAACAAATATTTAGTGGACCTAATTTAAATGGTAAAGTAAAATATACAATCGGTAAAAATGGAGAATTTATTGCCGAGAATAAATATGCTGAAGAGTGGCTTAGACAAATGGAAGTATTGGTTAATCATCCTAAAAATCCAATGACCAGTCAAAAATGGTTAAATATAGAAGATAAAACATGTTTCTTTTATAAACATATTGCTATTTCACACGATGTTAAATCACCAACAAAGAGAATACCATATACGTGGATATTTCCAGAAACATTCTCTTTAAAAAAATAATTTATGGCACATAACAATCACACAACTAGTAAATTTAATCAAGACTTAAATTTAGCCTATCCAAATAGGGAAGCATGGTTAGAATTAGCTGGAGATTGGCAAGATCCTTTTCCGGCGCCCATTGTAAAAGAGCATAATGGATTTAATGTAGTTAGAGAAGATTTAATGGGATTTGGTTCTAAATGTCGCTTCGGTGACATTTTGGTTTCTACATGTCAATCAAACACTTTAGTATATGTACAGCCCAGATATGGCTTTGCTGGAATTTCTTTAGCATATCTAGCAAAAAAATACAATAAAAAACTGGTGTTATTTAGTCCAAGTCAAAAAGAAATTTCAGATCATCAAGCAATTTGTATTGAAAGAGGCGCTGAAATGAAATTCCATAGAATTGCAGCGATGCCTAATTTAAATAAAATAGCGGCCGATTGGGCTAGAGATAATAATGCATTTTTTATTCCGTTGGGCCTAAGACATGAATTAGTTACGGCTGCGGCAGTAAAAGTAGCATACGATTTAGCACAAAATCATGGAGAGCCTAAAGAAGTTTGGTCTGCTATTTCAACGGGCGTACTTCAAAGAGCTTTACAGATTGCATGGCCTAACGCAAATTTTAACGCAGTTGCAGTTGCTCGTAATATTAAAGATGGAGAATTAGGTAGAGCAAAAGTTTGGTCGCATCCAAAAGAATTTAGCCAAAATGTTTCATCAGAATTTGAACCTCCATTTCCTTCGGCATTAAATTATGATGCTAAAGCATGGGAATTCATGGTTAAAAATGGAAATCCAGGGGCTTGGTTCTGGAATGTAGGTGGAGATCCAAAACCAGAAGATTCAAACATCAAACAAACAATTGATGCACAGAGAGCTTGGGGAGAAATAAGAGAATTAGATTTTTAATTTATCTTAAAACAATACTAAAATATTTCATATAACTTAAAAATAAAAATAATGGCAAACGTAGACAATCAATGTAAAGATTTAGAAGTAGTCGATTTTTACGATCAATCGACAACCCACTTAGAAGACATCATGAGGCACCAAAAGGAGATGCAAGAACAAACTTATGGTTTTAATTTCGAAGAAATGACAATCAGAGAAATTATGAATTTCTGGCACGTTAACACACATGCAGTACTTGATGAAATTCATGAAATGACAGATGCTTTAGGTGGCATTAAAGATGGTAGTGGAAATGCAGTTTGGAAATACTGGAAGAAAGATTTTTCAAAATATGAAACTATGAAAATCTCAGATCTTTCAGAAGATGATAAAAAAGAATTATACATGGAATGGGTAGATATTCTACACTTTTTTATCAACTACGCAGCATCAATTGGATTAGATGCAAAAACGGCATACAACTATTATTTCACAAAGGCAGCTGAAAATAAAGCTCGTCAACAAAGAGGCTATTAATTATGTTATTGGATATCGAACAAAGGGATAAAGAAGTTATCATTTCTTATTATAATAAAGCAGGCGAAGTAGATTTTAAACGTTATCCAATTAATCAATTTAAAAACTGGTATGTATGCGATCCTAAAGATCGTGATGCTAGTAAAGAATATAAAAATTGGGATGGTAAATCAGTAAAGCTTTCACCATCTAGACAATTTAATAAATTTTCATTAGTCTATTTTATGGATAATTTACCAGAAAAAGATAAAAATGAAATTTATGAATATAATATGCCTAAAACATATTATGTCGATATTGAAACTGAAATCGTAGATGGTTTTCCAAAAGCTGAAGAAGCTAAATCTAGAATTTTAACTTTTTCAATTGTTACACCAAATAATAAAGCAATTGTTTTAGGACTAGAAGATTTATCAGCAGATCAAATTAAAAAGATCGAAGAAGATACAAACGAATATCTAAAGAAATTTAATGCTAATTGGGATTTTCAGTATATTAAATTTAATACTGAATACGATATGGTATATACCTTTCTAATGAAGTTTTTACCTAAATTCCCAATGATGACAGGTTGGAACTTTATTAACTACGACTGGAAATATATTGTAAATAGATGTAAACATTTGCAAATTGATATTACAGAAGCAGCTAGAACACGTTCACTAGATCCTGAAGATTCACGTCCGCTTCACATGGGTATTCTTGACTATATGCAATTATATGACAAATATGATCGCTCGGTTAAAGTAAAAGAATCAAATGCGTTGGATTATGTTTCTGGTCAAGTTTTAGGAATGAATAAAATTAAATATTCAGGTTCCTTACAAGATTTATATAGAGACAATTTTCAAAAATATGTTTACTATAATACAGTCGATTCAGTTTTAGTGTATTATATTGATCAAAAAATTAAATCAATGGAAGTGCTTTTGACACTGGCATCGATTACGAAAATGCCTCTATATAAAGCAGCTTCCCCGGTAGCAGTTACAGAAGCCTTAATTGCTAGAAAAATTGCAACAGAAGGTAAAAGAATTGGCACTGAAGCTCGAGAAGATAATAAAAAAGATGGACAGTTTGCGGGCGCTTTTGTAAAAGAGCCAATAGTTGGTTTTTATGAAGGAGTAAGTGCGTTTGACTATGCTTCACTATATCCATCTATTATGCGTCAATTTAATATATCACCCGACGCTTTTATAGAAAAAGTTCCAGTTTCTAAAATTGAAGAAAAAAGAAAAGATAAAAATATTATTGTATGTGAAAATGGCGTTGTTTATAAGAATGAAGAATCTATATTAAAAAAGATTTTGTCAGATTTGTATCAACAAAGAAAGGATTATAAAAAGCTATCATACGAGTATTTTACAAAAGCAGAGAGGTTGAAAAAAAGATTAAGTTAATAAAATTATCAGTTTTTTATCATCTATTTTTATTAGAAAATATATAAACAACTGAAAGATATTAATCTTAACTATAAACAGAAAAGAACATATGAACAATAATATTTTTGAAAAAAGAGTAAATATTTTACCATACCAATATCCTTCATTATTAGCGTATAAAGACGCAATTAGACACTCGTACTGGATTCACACGGAATTCAATTTTACAACTGATATTGATGATTTTAAAACTAAAATCTCAAGCGAAGAAAGAGAGGTTATCAAAAGAGCTATGCTTGCAATTGCTCAGATTGAAGTAAATGTTAAAACTTTTTGGGCAGATCTTTATAAAAGAATGCCAATTACTGAAATCGGAGATGTCGGTATGACATTCGCAGAATCAGAAGTAAGACATAAAGATGCGTACGCACAATTACTTAGAGTTTTAGGACTTGAAGAGGAATTTCAAAATGTTATAGAAATTCCAGCAATTAAAGATAGAATTGCATATTTGACAAAATATTTAGATGGTACAAGAAGCAAGGATAATAAAATGTATACTAAATCAGTATTACTATTTTCATTATTCATTGAGCACGTAAGTCTATTTAGTCAATTTTTAATCATGATGAGTTTCAATAAAGAGAAGAATCTTTTTAAGGGCATTTCAAATGTAGTTGAAGCTACTTCAAAAGAAGAAGAAATTCATGGTAATTTTGGTTCAGAACTTATTAACATTATCAAAGAAGAAAATCCAGATTGGTTCGACGCAGAGTTCGAAGATTTAATTGATTCCGCATGTAAGAAAGCTTATATTGCCGAATGCAAGATTTTAGACTGGATCTTTGAAGAAGGTGAATTAAGTTTCCTATCTAAAAACACAATTCAACAATTTATTCAAAACAGATTTAACAATTCATTACAGAGAATTGGTATGAAACCTGTATTTGATGTAGATTTTCAAGAAATTGAAAAAACATTATGGTTCGATGTAGAAATTCTTTCAACCAAAGAAGGAGATTTCTTTTACAAAAAACAGATCGACTATAATAAGAAAAGCAAAAGTATTACAGAAGACGATTTATTCTAAAAAACAAAACACAAAAATTTAAATGGATTATAAGAAATATTATTGGTTAAACGAGGAGAGTCGTACGTTTTTATCAAGAGGTTACATTAACGAAACTCCAGAGCAAAGGATTAAAGATATTGCCAATAAAGCTGAAAAATATCTCAAAATTGAAGGATTCGCCAAAAAGTTCGAAGATTACATGGCAAGAGGATTTTACAGCCTTTCTACACCAGTTTGGATTAATTTCGGAAAAGATAAAGGACTTCCAATTAGTTGTTATGGATCAAATGTAGACGATACATTAGATAGCATATTAAATGCAGGAAGAGAAATCGGAATGATGTCTAAATATGGTGGAGGAACTAGCATTTATTTAGGAAATATTAGAGAAAGAGGAGCAAAGATTTCTACAGGTGGTACAGCTGACGGACCTGTACACTATGCTCGAATTTATGATACTACAGTTGACGTATGTAAACAATCAGAAGCAAGAAGAGGCGCTTGCGCTGCTTGGTTACCAGTTGAACATGCAGATATTTTAGAATTCTTAGATATTGGAACTGAAGGTAATCCAATTCAAAACCTTCAATACGGAGTTACCGTAACAGATAAATGGCTTGAAGAAATGAAAGCTGGTGATGCAGAAAAAAGAAAAGTATGGGCTAAAGTTATTCAAAGACGTAATGAATTTGGTTTTCCTTATATTATGTTTAAAGATAACACCAATAATAACTCGCCATACAAAGATTTAGGCTTAGAAATTACAGCATCTAATCTGTGTTCAGAAATTCAATTACCGACAGATTCTTTTAATTCATTTGTATGTTGCTTAGGCTCATTAAATTTATTACACTGGGACGAGATCAAAGAAACAGATGCAATTGAGATTTATACAATGTTTCTTAATGCAGTAATGGATGAATTTATTAAAAAATCCTACAATATGCCAGGTATGTCAAGAGCACATAGATTTGCTGAACAACATAGAGCAATTGGTGTGGGTGTATTAGGCTATCATTCATTATTTCAATCTAAACTTATTGCATTTGAATCTTTAGAAGCTAAACAATTAAATTATCAAATTTTTAAGACTATTAAAGATAGAACAGATTCAACATCTAAGTGGTTACATGACGAAAAAGGATACAAATCTTTGAGAGAAGGTTTTGCAAATACAACTTTAGTAGCTATTGCACCAACTAAGTCAAGCTCATTTATTCACGGTCAAGTATCTATGGGTATCGAGCCAATTAAATCTAATTATTTTATTAAAGATCTTGCTAAATCTAAGACTATTTACAAAAATCCATATTTAGAAATAGAATTAGAAAAATATGGTTTAAATACACCAGATGTTTGGGAAGGAATCTTAAAGAAAGATGGTTCTGTTCAACATTTAGATTTTCCAACCAAAGAAGTTTTTAAATCGTTTATTGAAATATCACCAAAAGAAATTATTTTACAAGCAGCTCAAAGACAACAATTTATAGATCAATCACAATCATTAAATCTAATGATTCACCCTTCAGTCCCTGCTAAAGATATTAATCAATTATATCTATATGCACATGAAGAAGGAGTTAAGACTCTATATTATCAATTTAGTCAAAGTTCAGCACAGTCATTTGCTAGAAATATCAATGAATGTGTAAGCTGTGAAGCATAAAGATCCGGTGGCCTGAAATACGGCCACATTTTAGGACCGTTTTAGTTAACGGGTTGGGCAGGAAACAAGTTCGCTACTATTCCTGCCCTTTTTTATGAAACAAATCTCACATTTTATATAGAATACCTAAACAATTAATTTAAACGAAAAAACATGAAAGTAGTTATCAACAAGGTAGACCAAAACAACTTTGTAGCATTTGTAAATCGTTTGAAGGTAATTGATTCCTTTGTTTATTTTAAAATCAAAGAAGATCAAATTATCTCATCTGCTTATTTGCCACAAAGAGATGCTGTAAAGCACCACAGAATCCCAGTTTCTGAAGTATTTCAAATCGATGCAAGTCAATTATTGACTGAAAAAGATCTTAAAGTAGCATTTTTTGATGCTAATAAATTGATCGAAGCATTTAAGCAATTTGAATATGATTCTATTCAAGCTGAAATTGAATTTGTAGAAAACGATGAAGATTGTGTAGCTTCTACATTTAAGATTTTTAATGATGAATTAGAAATTACATTAGCATGTTCTGAACCATCTTTAGGCTATAAAGATTTGACAGAATCTCAATTGCAAAATATCTTTAATACTGAAGGATCTGAGGTTACATTTGATTTGTCGTACACCGATGTTTCTAAAATTAAAGCACTTTTCAATTTAGATAAAGACGAAACTTTCTCTATTGCAACTTCAAAAGAAGGTGTTAGAATTAAAGGTAAATCTTACAATAAAATTGTAAATCCAACTAGCGTTGCTAAAGCAAATGTGTTAGTTTATAAAAAGTATTTGAATCTATTTGACAAAGAAGATTATTCAACTTATCTTTTCAACAATAGAGTAGTATTACGCTCTAAAGATTCTAACACTCTTTTAACTATCGCTACCTGCCAAAACGCTGATTAATGAATATTGAAGAACTACTACATAAACCAGAGGAAGATTTAACTTCCGAAGAAATAAAAACCTTGGTGGATTTCTACTCTGTAGAATCCGCCAAGTTTACTGCTTATGAGCAAGCTGTTAAGTTAACACTTAATTCCATCTACGGAGCCTTCGGTAATAAGTGGTTTCACTTCTTTAACATTGATATAGCTGAATCAATTACTTTACAAGGTCAAAATGCAATTTTGTATTCTGAAAAAATCTTAAATAAGTATTTCCAAGAATTTTTCGCTAAAGATACAGAAATTCACAATAAACTAAATATTAGAGTTAAGAGACCTATTATCAAGCCAGCAGTTATTTACATCGACACGGATTCTAATTATGTACAATTTCAAGACATGTATGAATCTATCGAATGGCTTGGAGAAAAAATGGATATTGTAACATTTATCCATGCCATATACGATCTTAGAATTAAAGATTATATTGTAAAAGCTCTTGACAAATACGCTGAGAATAGAAACACAGATTCATTTTTAGTATTTGAATTAGAATCTATTGCATATAGCGGTATTTGGATGGCTAAAAAGAAGTATTTACAGAATTTAGCATGGGACGATAAAATTCCAACTACTGAAAGGCATAAAATGTTGAAGAAAATCAAAACCATTGGTTATGATACAATTCAATCTTCTACTCCAACATTTGCTCGTAAAAAATTAGCAGAAGCTTTACAAATTCTTTTCGTTAAAAAACCAACACCAGAAACATTAACTGAGATGGTTGCTTTTTTAAAGAAAACTAAAAAAGAATTTAAAATGGCTCCAATAGATGAAATTTCTTTTAATAAAAGAACTAATAATCTAGAGAAGTATATCGTAGATGACCACGTTGAATTTCAATATGGACTAAAATGTCCACCTAACGTTAAAGCCGCTGGATTTTATAATTATTTAATGAATAACAATCCAAAATATAAAAACAAATATAGAATGATTGGTAACGGTGAAAAACTAAGATTATACCATTGCGATCATAACATTTGTGAAATATTTGCTTATTTACCAGGAGATCATCCATATGAGATTGCTCCACCTGTAGATTACGAAACTCAATTTGAAAAATCTATCATAGATCCATTGAATAGAGTTTTAGATTGCGTAGGACTACAACAATTAAATAGAAACTTAATATATTCAACGTCATTATTTTAATATGGATAATTTATTACAAAATTTAAAACCGGAAGAAATTAACTTTGTAGAAAGATACCAAGATCTATTTTCACGTATAAAGATTATCCAAACAAGAATGGATGTGGTTGAAGAAGATATGAAAAAAGCTCTAATTGAATTAGAGGATTTAAGAAAATTAGAAAAAAAACAAAATAAACAAAATGGCAAAAAGTAGCAAATCATTCACGTTCGACGACTTGAACGTAGAATTAGCAAATCTGAATCCCATGGGATCAGTTATGGAAATGTCAGATTTTAGTGAAATTACAGAGTATATTGATACCGGAAATTATCATTTAAATGCGTGTATTTCTGGATCTCTTTTTAAAGGATGGCCAAATAATAGAGCAGTCTCAGTTGCAGGCCCATCAGGCACAGGTAAAACATTCTTAATGTTAAATTCTGTAAGAGAAGCTATCAATATGGGTTATAGTGTTATTTACTATGATTCTGAAGCTGCGATCGATAAAGAACTAATGAAAAAATTTGGTATTGATATTTCTAAAGTCAATTATCAGCCAGTAAATACAGTTCAAGAATTTCGTACTTCTGTAACTACTATTACTAAAAAAATGCAAGAAGCTAAGCGTAATGGTGCAGAATTACCAAAAATTATGATTCTTTTAGATTCTGCTGGTAACTTAGCTACGCAAAAAGAAATTGATGATGCAACGTCTGGCTCAGATAAAGCAGACATGACACGCTCTAAAGTATTAAAATCAATCTTTAGAATTATCATGACACCTTTAGCTGATTTAAAAATTCCTTTCTTATTTACAAATCACACATACTTATCTCAAGATTTTATGCCAGTTCAAGTAGCTGGCGGAGGTACAGGTCCAGAATACGCAGCATCTATCGTATTGATGTTAACTAAAGCACAATTAAAAGATGGTGCAGAAAGAGTTGGTATTATTGTAACAGCTAAACCTGCAAAAAATCGTTTTGCAAAACCGCATCCAATTAAATTCCATTTGGATTTTAGTAAAGGCATGAACAGATATGTTGGGTTAGAACAGTATGCAACGTGGGACATTTGCGGTGTAGCTCGAGGAACTATTGATCCTAAAACTAAAGAAAAAATTCTTAAAGATTCTGCAAGAACATGGATTTGTAAACATTTAGATACAACAGTTTCTAATGCTGAATTCTTTACTGAAAAGGTGTTCACCAAAGAAGTTTTAGAACAAATAGATGCACACATTCAACCAATATTTAATTACAATACAGAAGCTCCAGACTTCTCCATTGACGATATAATGGAAGACTAATCAATATGAACCAATTAGACGAATTAATAGAAGATAAATTACCAATCAAATATATTCTGGGTATTGAGAAGGAATTCGAAACATACCCAGATGCATTTGATATTATATATGCGTATGTGTTAAAAATTAAAAAAAATCCTGACAGATATAAAGGAACTTTTACTAAACACGGTCTAATAACCTGGGAATTTCCAGGATGTTCTATTGATAATATTAATAATGGATTAAAAAAAGCAATCGAGTTAGGCTTACTCGAATGCACCAATGAAACAGAAGATAAAGAAGCTTATAAAATAATTTTAAATCCATTTTCATAATGAAGTTCGGTCAAGATTTTGAGAAAATTTTCTTTAAGTTATCACTACAAAAACCTAAGTATTTAGAAGCAATTAAAAAAGGTTTTTATACTAGTGAAGAAATAGATGCATTACATTATTTAGCTACTAAATTTTACGATAAATTTCATGAATCTCCTTCAAAGGATCAAATGAAACTTTTAGTTCAACGTGGCAAAAAAGAAGTAGATGAAGATTTAATTGACATTATATATGCATCTGATTTAACTCAGTATGATGAAGAGTGGATGACGTCTACTGCAGAATCTTGGATTAAATGGAGAAATTTCGATACAACATTAATTGATACTATCGAATATATTAAAACTACTCAAGTCAATCCAGATAATGTAGATGGTATTATTAGCAAAGTTAAAACTTTAATTAATGATAGAAATTCATTAACTTTTAATTCTGATCTTGGTTTGGATTTCTTTAATCCAACAGATCACATTCAAGTTGGAGTTACCAAAATATCTACCGGATATAATTTTTTAGACAGAGCTTTGGGTGGAGGATACGACAAAGATGGTACTTTAACAGTTTATGTCGGAGAACAAAATATTGGTAAATCAATTTATTTGGCTAATGACGCATCAAATTTTGTAAAAATGGGAACAAATACAGCAGTAATTACGGCTGAGATGTCTGCTCATAAATTTATGAAACGTATTGGTGCTAATATCCTTTCAGTTTCTATGAATGAATATGATGAAAAAGCCAAGAACACAGACTGGTTAAAAAGAAAATTAGAAACTGTTGGCGATGGTTTAACTCCTCCAGGTCAATTATTCGTTAAACAATTTCCAACTTCACAGGCAACAGTTCCAGATATTGAAGCATATTTAAAGCAAATAGAAGAAGAGCGTAAGATTAAATTAGGAGCAGTTGTAATTGACTATATTAATATCCTTTCTAATTATAGAAATCCAAATTCAGAAAATACGTATTTAAAAATTAAACAAATTGCTGAAGATTTAAGAGCAATGGGTGTACGTAATAAATGGTTAATTGTAACAGCAACACAGATCACAAGAAGCGGATATAATTCAAGCGATATTGGAATGTCAGACGTTGCTGAATCAGCTGGTCTTTCACATACAGCAGACGTAATGTTGGGTATTATTCAAGACGATATTATGAGAGCGAGCTATGAATATTGGTTGAAAATTTTAAAAATTAGAGATGGTGAAGGCAGAGGAGTTAAATGTAAATTAAATATTAATTATCAATATATGCGATTGACTGAAACGGATGACATAAGTAATTCAAATATTCACGCGCTATAATAAAACAAATGGAAGAAATGATACCACATAAAAGAGATAAAATTTTCGATAACACATTTGAAGATCAAGATTTTCAACTAGACTCTACTATTTCGTTTCAAATATCTCCGCAATATAGCGATGATAGAGATGAAGAAGACAAGATTCAACTAGAAATGATTAGAAGAGATATTCATGCTTTAATAGTTAATTCTAGATTTAAAACATTTAATGATTTAGGAGAATTAGCTGAAAGTAAAAAACTTAAAAAGATCGACATTAATGAAATTTATGAATTTGTCTCCGATGAACTGGTTTCTAAATATTCATTGATAGAAATTTTTTCAGAAACTTCAGACTATTTTAATATTAACCCTACTAAATTCTATGCTTCTTTAGGCAATAAATTTAAAGAAGATCTTATTCAAGAATTAGATCGTAGAACTAAAATATTAAAAAAGAAAAAGATAAATCGTTTATTCTAATGATAGAAGATAAAATTTTAAAACAACCTGTTAAAAGGGTATGGGTTCTTGGCGATTTACATTTTGGGGTCAGAGCTAATTCAGTGGAATGGCTTGAAATTCAACAAGATTTTTTTGAGCAAGTATTTATACCTACTTTAAAGAAACACGTCAAACCTGGCGATGTTTTAGTTCAGGTTGGAGATACATTTGATAATAGACAAAGTGTAAATTTAAGAGTATTACACTATGCTATAGAATTATTTGAAAAACTGGGTAAAATTTTACCAGTACACGTGATTTGCGGTAATCACGATATTTGGGCTAAAAAATCTAATGATGTTAGTTCTATTGATACATTGAAGTGGATTCCTAATGTTCAGGTTTACAAAAAACCAAAAGCATTTAAATGGCACGATAAAGAAATTTTATTAATGCCATGGAGAAGAGATTCAGATCATGAAGTAGAAACACTTTTAAAGTTTCCTAAAACAGATATAGTATTTTGTCATTCTGAGGTAGCTGGTGTTGCATTAAATTCTAAAGTTAGAAATCAACATGGTACAGACACTGAGTCTTATAAAAATTACACAGCAGTTTATTCTGGACACATTCATTATAGACAAAAGAAAGGAAAGTTAAGATTAGTTGGTACACCGTATGAATTAACTAGATCAGATTCTGGCAATCCAAAGGGCTTTGATTTAGTTGATTTAGAAACTATGGAAGAAACATTTTTCCAAAACGATGTTTCTCCTAAATTTTTAAAATTCAATTTAAAAAGCTTATATATGGTGCAACTAGGAGAATTTAAAGATCAAATTAGAAATAATTTTGTAGATCTTTATGTACCTTCTAAAATTGCAACATCTAGTGCACTTTCTAAATTAATTAATAAAGTACAAAAGATTTCTAGAAAAATAGAACCGAGCATATATGAAGATGAGTCTATGGTAGATACAGACTTATATGACATGGATCAAATAGAAGATCTTTATAAAAATTACAATATATTGCATCTTTGTAATTTATACGTTGATGGTACAGCGCACGATGATGAAATGAAACAAAAACTTAAACAACGTTTAAAACAATTGCACGACAAGAGTGCATACAATTACGATATAGAATGAGAATAAAATCAATTGAATTCAAAAACTTTGCATCATACGGTAATAAATCTCAAAAATTATCATTTGAAGGAGATAATGCTGAATTGTTTTTAACCACTGGAAAAAATGGCGACGGTAAAACAACTATCGCTAATGCTATTGTGTTTGGTCTATATGGAAAATTAGAAGGCGTAAAGCTTCAAGACTTACCCAATAGAATTAATAAAAGCTTAATGGTTAAATTAACAGTGCAGTGCAAAAATATTGAAGTTGAAATAGAAAGAGGCTTAGCACCTAATCATTTTAAGGTTATGCTAAACGGTATTGAATTCGATAAAGCTGGTAAAAAATCTGTTCAAGAATATTTAGAAGAAGAAGTATATGGTATACCATATCATGTATTTAAGAACATTATAATTTTATCAGTTAATGATTTTAAATCGTTTTTGACAATGTCAAATAATGATAAAAAACAAATTATTGATAAAATGTTTGGTTTCTCCATTCTAAATGATATGGCTAAAGCTATAAAAGAAGAGAGACGAAATTTAAAAGTAGATTTAGATTCTTTTGATAGAGAATTAAAACAAATAACTGAAAATGCTACTTCAGTACAAATGAAGTTAAATGAATTATTAGCAGAATCTAAAACTAAAAATAAAGAAAAGATCAAAGAATTAAAAGAAAAATTAATTCAGTTTGATGAAAATAAGAAAAAATTAGAGGAAGCTAAAGATAAAATTAAAAAAGCTTTAGGTACACAAACCAAAGATATCGATATTAAGAAATCTGAATATAGTAAATTAAAACACGAATATGAAGATCTTAAAAGAAAATTAGCGTTATACGAATCTAATTCTTGTCCAACTTGTGAAGCGCCATTAACTGGAGAATTTCACAATGATAGGAAAAATGAAATTATTCACAAGTGTGAAGGTATGCCCGATATTTTAACAACGTGTGAAACTGACATTAAAAATTTAAATAAAGAAATAGCAGATCTAAGAACAAAAGAAACACAAGTTTTAGATAAGGTTTCTATGTTAAGTACGAGCATTCGAAATTTAAAAAATGAATTAATGAGTATTAAAGAATCTATTGATAATAACGATCAATTTGACCATTTAAAACAAATTATTCAAGATTTTGAACAAAAAGAAGTAGAAAGATCTAAACAGAAAGATGCTATAAACGAAGACTATATTTTTCTAGAATCTATAGAAGATATTTTAGGAGAAGATGGCGTTAAAAATTTAGCGGTTAAAACTATATTACCAGGTTTAAATGCCAATATTGCGGCTTTAAGTCAAACCATGCATTTACCATTTCAGTTGAAATTCAATGATAAATTTGATTGTATTATTACACATTTAGGCCAAGAAATTAATGCAATGACACTTTCAACTGGTGAAAGAAAAAAGGCAGATTTTGTAATTATTATAGCTATTATTAAAATTCTTAAATTAAGATTTCCTCAATTAAATTTACTATTTTTAGATGAATTATTAAGTTCAGTAGATCAAGATGGAATCTATAACATATTAAAAATCTTAAGTCAGGTTATTAAAGAAAGTAAGATAAATACTTTTGTAATTAACCATACTCCGTTGCCACACGAAATCTTTGATAAAAAATTACATATTTATAAAGAAAACGGATTTTCTAAATTTGAAATAGAGGCAATAGATTAAAAATATATAAATCCATGGCAACATATAATGTTAAATATAATTATGACGATTCAGTTATCAGACATATTATTATTGGTCTTTTAGCTGATTTAAATAATAAACTTTATTTTTATAGACAAAAAGATAATGACACTCGCGTTGCTATAGATGTTCCTTTTTATTATTCAATTACAGGAGACGATCAATTCCTTAGGGATAATTTTTTATTTATGACAGCCGATGGGCTAGATTGTGTACCAGATAGACAATTTGCAGATGGTAATTATGATAAAATACCAAGAGGTGTTGCAAATCTAACTTCAGTTCAAATAGATGCTAGCAAATTAGTTAATAAAGGCGTTAGGGGATCATATGCTAAACTTAATAGCGATGGAGCCATGGAAGGCTATAATGCTGAATTTACTATGATTCCAGTCACTTTAGGATTTTCTATAGAAATTTTAGTTGGCTCTCAATTAGACTCTCTAAAGATCACAGAGATGATTATTAAAAAAATGTATAAGTCTAACTATTTTAATATAGAAGTTGGCCATTTAAACGAGGGCACATATAAAATAGCCTCCTACTATGCAATGCCAGATGATTATGAGAATGAAAGACCAATAGATTTTACATTTGATGACAAAGGCAAATATAAAATAACATTCTCTATAGAAGTTAATTCATTTATACCAGTATTCGAATTTGATACAGAAATGCACGTCGGAAACAGGATGTTTGAAATTGTTTCTACAGTAACAGATCAAAAGCCAGAAGTTTTCGAAAGAGGCAATGCAACAGATCAAGTAGATATTATAGATAAAAATGACTTATAATATTAGGATATATACAAAAAGATAAAAAAATCAATAAAAAATGAGAACAAATATTCTTGCACCAGTAAAAACATCTGAAAATTCTTCACAATTTTATTTAAATGGAAGAGTTTATGAGATGTCAGGTAACACAGTTTCTATGATTGAAAATATCACAGATTCAAACTTTAGTAAATCAATTTCAGCATTTGAAGCATTTGAATTTGCTGAAAATCAAATTAAATGGTATTTAGGAGCTTCTAGATTTACATACAATATTGCTGAAAATAAATTCACATGGGGTAATTCAGAAGTATTAAGCGAAAGCTTTTCAAAGCATATTTTTGCAGCGGGAGCTATCAGATATGAAAACTTAAAAACAGCTGAATTATTCGAAAGCGTACCGTCTCTTTTAGAATCTTATGCTATTTTAGATATGGTTGCATGTTTTGAAGGAAATAATGTTTCAGTTGATTTAATCAAAACTGAAAATAGCATTTTTGTTCACAGAATTAATAATTCAAACAAAATTGAAAAATTCTTTGAAGCAAAGAATGCAAATGAAGCATTAGAATATGTTAAAGAGCAAACTGGAGAAGATGCTTCTGCATTTTTAATGGAATCTTTAGAAGGTGAAGCAGCGATTATCGCTGAAAACAATTCTAGAATCGAAGAATATAGAGCTACTATTGCATTTTTGAAAGATCAAAGAGAAATGTTAGCAGAGGCTGATAGATCTTTACCAGAAATTAAAGACGCTGATAATTTTATTTTATCAGAAATCAAATCTTGGGAAGATAAGATTGCTGCAATTAATGCATAATTTATAAATAATATTAAATGAAAGGGGCCAGTTGACTGGCCCTTTTTACGTTATAAACAAAATTAATTTTTTTAGTATAATAAACTAAAAAGTATATTGAAAGTGGCTACAAAGAAAGAAATAACTCCAAAACCAACTCCAGCACCAAAACCTGCTAGAAAAAAGAATTATTTAAATAACAAAGATTTATATAATGCTATCGTAGAATCAAAAGAGCAGGACAAACTAACAAGAGATGCTGAAAAAATGTTAATTTTATTGGCTGAGAAAGCTATTAATAAAATGAAGTATGTGGATGAAAAAGACAGGGAAGACTGTTTATCATTTGCGCTTTTAGACTTGTTAAAATATTGGCGAGGATTTAATCCAGTTTATACAAATGCATTTGCATATTTTACAGAAATTGCAAAAAGAGGCTATGCCAAAGGATGGAATGCTATTCATCCAGAAAAATATAAAGGCACTATTTCTTTGAATAGAACATCTAGTAATAATAGCGAAAGCGATGAAAATATAGGAATTTATACTATATAATGTCAATAAAAAACGTTAGACCAACTAAAAAATCAGGCTTTAATCAAGGCTATTTTATACCAACAAATTTACCTAAATATGTTGGACCTTCACCTGTAATTTATAGATCTTCTTGGGAACGTAAATTTATGATGTGGTGCGATAATAATGAAAAGATTTTATTGTGGTCAAGCGAACCGATAGAAATAGAATACATATCTAGACAAGATAACAAGACACACAAATATTATCCTGATTTTTATATGAAAGTTCTTCAAGAAGATGGAAATCTTAGAGAATTTTTAGTAGAAATTAAACCTAAACAACAACTAATAAAACCAGAACCTCCTAAAAAAGCATCCAAAAAAGCTTTAAGTTCATATCAATTTTTAGCCGAACAATATATTAAAAATATGGACAAGTATACCTATGCCAAAGCTTATTGTGCTAATAGAAACTGGAGATTTATAGTTTTAACAGAAGATTCAATAAATGGGTTACGTTAAAAGTGAAATATCGAAATTAGTTAAAGAAAATAAGGGTAAAAAATTAGCCAGATCTTCTGCTGAAGAATGGTTCCAAAAAGCTTTAAAAAGTAGAAAGGATAAAACGGTAGATACTATAAGATTTCCATTTCAGCCTGGAAAAATTTATGTTTTTGATTATCAAGATCCTTTAAATAAAGAGACATTGCAATGGTGGGATAAAAATCCAGTAGTATTAGCTTTAAGAGGTATAGATAAAGAAACAGACTGCGGAATAAATTTAAATTTATTGCCAGTTAAATTTAAAGAAGATTTTTTAGATGCTTTTTATACGATGCACTTTAATACAATTAAATCAGCATCAACAGGTTCAAAGAAGAATGATGCCTTTAAACAATTACCGATAATGCATCTAGATTATGAAAACGTTAAAAAGTTTTTAGATAAATTTGGCTTTGGTTTTGCTATTAGAAGATATAAAATTAATAGAAAAAAGAATCAAACTGTAGTCTCATATGAGAGCTGGCCAAAAATAGCTCTATGTAATTTTATAGAACTAAATGGAGCTACTGTAATGGGAATAAGATCGCTTTTCATGCAATACTATGCAAAAAAGAATATATAATTAAATAAAGATAAACTAAACTAAAAGATAATGGCAGGATTCGTAGACAGAAATGGACCATTTAGTACAGGTAAAAGAACCTTTAACTTAAGTGACACTTTAAAAAAGTTGTCATCTTTTGGTATGTACTATGATGATCTGGTTCTAAGACAATCGCAAGCAATCGGTCCAATGGAAGATCAATTTGGTTACGGCCAAATGAATCTTATGGGCGTAGATTCAGATGACATTTATGGCGCATTTGCTGCGCTTTCAATGGCAGATACAAACATGAGAAAGAACATACCGTTCTTTGACATGAATTATAAATCTAAAAGAGAGGAGCTAAGACAATTCTCTTTATATGATGAAATTGAAGATATTTTGGATATTCTCTGCGATGAATCTATTGTATATGACGATAAAAACTTTATAGCAAATCCAACATTAATTGGTATGGAAGTTTCTGAAGAAGTTACTTCATATATGAATAAAGCCTTTAGAAATATTTACCAATATTTTGGTTTTGCAGCCGATCAATCAGCTTGGTTTTATTTTAGAAAATGGTTAATTGATGGTTATTTATCATTTGAGATTATTTACAATCCAGAAATGACAGAAATTATTGGTTTCAAAGAAATTGATCCAATTACATTAGTTCCAGCGTATAACAAAGAAGATGGTAAAAAAGTTTGGATTCAATTTAAAGATGATCCAATTAAAGAACGTAAATTATACGATGCACAAATTATATACGTTTCATATTCTTCTATTACCACAGCATCACGCATTTCATATGTAGAAAGATTAATTAGAGCATTTAACTTAATGAGAGTTATGGAACATACCAGAGTTATTTGGGCTGTTACTAATGCGTCATACAGAATGAAATTTATTATTCCTGTCGGTGGTAAATCTAAAACAAGAGCAAAACAATCGTTAGCTCAATTAATGAATAACTATAAAGAAGTAGTTGACTTCGATTGGGATTCAGGTGTTCTTACAACAAATGGTAAACCAATGTTACAGTTTAATAAAGAATATTGGTTACCTTCAAAAGATGGTGAGCAGCCAGAAATTGAAACTTTAGGCGGAGAGGGCCCAGAAATTAATGACGTAGATGCATTAAAGTATTTCTCAGATAAATTAAAGCACGTATCTAAAATTCCTTTCAACAGATTTATGTATGAAGATGGCGGAGGAGACTTTAACTTAGCTGCAGACGGTATGATTAGAGATGAGATTAAATTCTCTAAATTTATTAATCGCTTAAGATCTTCTTTCCAAGAAGTTTTAGTTAAACCTCTTTGGTTACAGATGTGTATTAAATTCCCAGAATTTAAAGAAGACGCAATGTTTAGAACACAGATTTCATTAAGATATAATGAAGAAAACATGTTTGCTGAAATGAAAAATATGGAAATCATGGAAAAACGATTAGACTTTATTTCTAGCATGTATTCTAACTTAATGACAACAAATCCGATGACAATGGAAGAAGAGCATTTCTTTGACTTAGATTTCTTAGTTGACAAATATTTGAAAATGTCACCTGATGATAGAGCAGCAAATGATGCAGCTAAATCTAGAAAAGAAGCGGCTAAAGCAGCCGAACCAGAAGATCCTAATGCCATGATGATGGGTGGCATGGGAGGTGGAATGCCAGGAATGTAAATAAAAAGATAATATATACAAAATGAGACATTTAAAAACATTCGAACAATTTATATTCGAAGCCGAAGCTGTAAAAGCAGAAGATTCTAAAGTTTATATTGATGATTTATCAGTAGATGGAGCAGATACAGTTATTAAAGCTGCTGAAATTTTAGGCGCTATTGAAGCATCTGCAACCGAAAAAGAATTTAAAGATTATTTCTTTGATCAATATGGAGAAACTTTATTCTCAGTAGAAGACATGTCAAAACTTCTTAAATATTATAATGATTATCAAGAAGAAAAGAATAAGGAAGAAGCTGATAAAGAAAAAGAAGGTGAAGGTGGAGAAGATGCAGCAGCCGAAGATCCATTAGCTGGTTTAGAAGATCTTCCAACCGGAGATGAAGAAACACAAAAAGGTGGCATCTAATTTTAAAAAATACATTTTTAATCAGGATATATAATCCAAAATATACTATAGAAATATATGAATACAAATTCAAAACTTTTAATTCTTGAAAGGAGTGGTAGTACACTAGCATTTGCACAAGATAATTCTGGTGCTTATGTTCTTGAGGGAGTATTTGGTGAAATCGATAAGTTAAATAAAAACAATCGTATTTATACCGAAGACGAATATCTTCCGCAAGTTGAAAACCTTCAAGCAAAAATCAAATCATCTAAATTATTAGGTGAATTAGATCACCCTCAAAATTTTGACGTTTCTCTTAAAAACGTTTCACATATCATCGAAGAATTAAGATATGATAAAGACAAGAAACAAATTCTTGGAAAAATTAGATTATTAGACACAGATGCGGGTAAACAAGCAAAAGCATTAGTTGATGCTGGCGTTCCTTTACATATTTCTTCTAGAGCAGCTGGTACAGTAGAATCTAATGGTAAAGTTAAAATCAAACAATTATTTACTTATGATTTAGTTGCAGATCCTGGATTTGCTAACGCTGAATTAAAAAGAGTTAATGAAGCTTTTGGTTTTGAAGAAGATCAAGATCTTTTAATCTATGAAATCAACCCAACTGATAACAATCAAACACAAATAAAAGAAGAAAAAAACATGGAAAACGCAAGATTCGTTAGTACTGATGACTTCAATAGTTATTCAAAATATCTAGCCGAGGAAATCAAAGCTATAAAAGAATCTCTTACAGCATTAAATAGCTCTGAGTCTACTAACGAAGAGATTAAAAATCTAAAAGAGTATTCTTCTTATTTAGCTGAAAAATTAAATCAAGCAATTGCTTATTCTGAGCACGTTGCTGAAAAAGCAGATCAAGGTATTCAATACTCTGAAGAATTAGCTGAAAAATTGGATAATTCAATTCAATATTCTGAGCATATTGCTGAAGGTGTTGAAGCTATTAAAAATTACACTAATTATTTAGCAGAATCTTACAACGAGGGTGTAATGACACACGAAAATGTTGTAAAATATGTAAATTACTTAAAAGAAAACTTAGAGAAAGTTACTGAATATGCAGAATATGTTGCAGAGACTGTAAACTCTAACTTATTAACAGAAGCTGATACAGATGCTGGTGAACCAGCCGAAGATTTAGATTCTAAAGAATTAAAAGATAAAACTCCAGAAGTTATCGACGCTGAAGGTGAAAAATATGCTAAAGCAGAAGATAGAGCTGAAGATAAAGAAGATGAATTAGAGAAATCTATGGATGAGCAGCCAGACGGCGATGACGTAACTGCAAAAGAAGTTGCAGAAGCTGAAGATAAAATGGAAGCTTACAAAAAAGAAGTGGCTTCTAAATTAGCTGCTATCGTTGAGAATGCTAAAGCAAAATCTGTTGCTGAACCACATTTCTTTAGATTTATCTCTGAAGCTAAAAAAGAAGAATTTAATACTTTAGAAACTGAAGCAAAAGAAAAAGTAATCGCCGCGGTATCGGGTAAAGGTTTCTTAACAGAATCTCAAATCTATGCATTGTGGAATTCAGCTGTAACTCCAGTTACAACTGCTGAACCATTAGTAATTTCTGCAATGCCAAATGAATATAAAGAAACTTGGTCAAAATTGTCTGAATCTAAAAAGAGCCAGTTATTAGCTCAATCTAAATATCATAGATTAGAAACTGAATACCAAGTAAGAAACTTCTGGCAAACAAGAGACTTTAGAGAAGTTGCTCCATTGATGGAAAAAGTAGAAATGATTAAAGAAAACAAAGAAGAAGCAAAAACATTGCCATATGATATGACAGGTGTTGCAGAATCTTTAACTAAGAGATTTAAGAAATAATAAAATTCTTAAATTAGAGTAGATATATACTAATATTAAAATATTCGACGATCAGATAAGAAGCAAAAGTCTGAATTATGTCGAGCTGCTGACGCAGTCAGCAAAAAACTAAACATAAAAAAAGACATTTAAACAAAATGGCACAATTAATTAACGAAGCGGAAATCAGAGAAACCTGGTCTCCAATTATCGAGGCTGCTACTGGTATTAACGACGCTAGCAAATTAGCGTGGATGTCAGAGTACTGCCACAACCACAAGTTGTATGAAGATGCAACTATGTACATGAACGTAGATCCAACTATGAACTTAAGAGGTATGGGTGCAGTTGCATTCCCTTCAGGTTTTGGTTCTAACCCAGCTACAACAGGTTCAGGTGACAAAGCTCCAACTTTATTACCTTTAGCAATGCAAGTTGCAGCTCAAACAATCGCATTAGACTTAGTACCTGTTATTCCAATGGCTGGTCCTATGGGCTTATTATCTTACTTAGACTTCGTTTACGAAGGCGGTAGATTAGATAATTCAGTTGCTCCTACTTACATCAAAGCTGACAAAACTTTAGCTGGTGTTGTAGATATCGCAGCGGTTGCTGGTACTAACGGTGAATACGAATTCGTAGGCGCTTCAAGAATTGATGGTAAATCAATCTTCAAAGTAATCTCTATCGATGCAGCTAATGCTAACGTAGCTGATGACTTAGAAGCAGCTCAAGCTGGTGCTGGTGCAACAGTAGAATTAGTAAAAGGTTTAGAAGATCATATCCCAGGATTCTCTGGTAAAGATACTAACCAACCATTTACAAGAGAAGAAGGTGAAAGAACTTCTGAGAAATTAATGGGTCTTTCATTATTCTCTAAAGCAGTTGAAGCTAAAACTTTCCAAGTTGCTGCAGCTGTAACTAGAGAGCAAGTTCAAGACTTAAAACAATTCGGCGTTGATGCAGTTGCTCAAGTTGAAGCAGTTTTAGTTAACGAATTAACTCAATCAATCAATGACTTAATCATCAAGAATATCGCTGATTTAGGTGCATCTAACATCACTAAAGCTACTGCTGCTGGTGAAATTTCTTCAACTTCAATGAACGTTGAATTGATCGCTGCATCACAATTAAACGGTGGTAAGACTGAAGGTTCTGAGCATAGAAAAATCTTAACTGGTATCTTAGCTGCTGCTAACTTAATTGCTAACAGAGGTAGAAGAGGCGCTGGTAACTTCGCGGTTGTAGGACCACAAGTTGCTACTGCATTACAATCAGTTGCTGGTTACGTTCCAAATCCATTTGCTAACACAGTTTCTCAAGCTGCAGGTGCAATCTACCCAGTAGGTTCAATCGCAGGCGTACAAGTTTACACTAACCCTAAGTGGAAGTGGAATAACTACGACGTATTAGTTGGTAGAAAAGGTGACGGTAACGGTCCTGGTTTAGTATTCATGCCTTACTTAATGGCTGAATCAGTACAAACTATTGCAGAAGGTACAATGGCACCAAAAATTGCTGTTAAATCTAGATTTGCATTAGTTGAAGCAGGTTTCCACCCAGAAACACAATATGTGAAATTCACTATTAGTGCTAAGTCTGTAGGCGGTGTTACTTGGACTAACTTAATCTCTTTAGTATAATCTAATTAACTAATAGATTTAAATATAAAAGGCTTCCAATTTGGAAGCCTTTTTTTTGCTCAATAAAATTGAGATATATAAAGTATCATATAAAAAATAAGATTATGAAAATGAATTTTGAAAATTGGTACAATAAGATTATAGTTGAAAATGAAGCTATAACTACCACTGAAATTACATCTACAGTAGTAAATGCTTCTACAACAACATCAGAAGCTCCGATTGTAAATACTCCAAGTAGAGAAGATATAATGAGTGACGTTGATTCTATTATGACTCAATTAAATCAATTATCTGCACAGGTAAAAGAAGACTATAAAGAAATAGAATTAGAATGGGGATTAGAATCATTGAGTGAAAATCTAATATTAGAAGGTGCATGGGATGATGCTAAATCTTCTTACGGAAATCTTTTTAGTGATCCTATATTTCAATTAGTTGGATTAGGTATAACTGGTGTATTGGGTGGCATTGGTTTATCAATTGCGGGCGCTGCCAAATATATTAAAGATACTAAAAGAAATAAAGCTATTGCAAAACAAGTATTAGGAGACTATGATAGATTAAAAAAACAAAAATTAGATGAGCTTAATCAAGAGGCTGTAATACAAAAATTAGAATTAAAAAGAGATCAAATTGGAGCAGAAGTTGAAGAAAATAATTTAACAGACATTCAAGAAGCCGAACCATCAATAGCTAAAAAACCAGCGGTTAAAAAGCCGGTAACTAAAAAACCAGCAGCTAAACCAGCAGTTCAAAAAACTCCGGTTGATAAAGATTCTAAGGATGCTCAAATAGAAAAAATGAAAGCTAGAATGACTGCACAAATTACAGCTTTACAAAAGAAAAAAGATGTATTAACTGCGGGTATCGAAAAGATGCAAACTTTTTTAGATAATAAGTATAAAAGCACAGATGGTGATGGAAATTCAAAAATAACTGGATTTGGTTCTAAAAAAGTACATAAATTAATTGCACAAGCCGAAGATGATGTACAAATAACAGTAGATGAAGCTAGATTAAAATTAATGGGTGAGGAAATGGATCCTGAAATGAAAAAGAAAGTAGCTCAAAGAGTAAATAAATTAAAACAAGAATCTGCACGAAGAAGTGCATCTATTCAAAAAGAAGCTGAAGAAAATGCTAAAAAGGCAAAAGAAATTGCAGCTGAAGATGAAGAAACTAAAAATGCTTTAGCAGAATTAGACAAAAATAAAGGCAAAGAAGATTCACAGCCCGAAGAAGAACCGACTACAACAAATAATGAAAATCCAACAGATTCTACAAATGCTGAAAAGAAACCAGCTGGAAAATCAGACGCTGAACAAGCAGCTCAAGCAGGTGTAGATAAAGCTAAAAAAGATGCAGAAATGCAACAAAAAGCTAAAGAAGTTGAAAAGAAAATAGCAGATAGAAAGGCTAATAAAAAGCAAGATCAAGAGGCGGTGGATAAAGAAGCTAATAAAAATACAAAACAAGGTAAACTCGATAGAATTGAAACTTTAATCAAAAAAGAAGAAGATAAAGTTTCTAAAAATCCAGAAGCAGAAAAGATAAAATCTAAAATAGCCGATTACGAAAAAGCTATAGAAGATCTTAAAAATAAAGAAAATAAAGAAAAAGGAGATCAAGATAAAATTGATATGATTTCTAAAGCGATAGATTCTGAAAAAAATAGATTATCTAAAGTATCAGGCAGTGAAAAATTAGATAAATTAAAGAAATTAAAGGGTGAAATTGCGGCAAAAGAAAATTGGCAATTAGAAAATACTGAATTAGGTAGACTTTATGAAATGGAAATTTCTAAATTAGAAGCAGAATACGCTATTAATGAATCTACTAATATGTCAATAGCAGATAAATTTAGAATGCTATTAGGATAATTTTTTAGAATTTTTTTTAACTAATCTAAGGAACTCTTGTTGTTGATTCAGCAAGAGTTCTTTGCATTTCTTGCGAAACTCAATAGAAGATTTTAAAATTCTAGAATCTACCATCGGGGCATTTAAAGCATCATGAAATTTAGGATGTACAAAGTTTTCAAGACTAAAATCATTCATTTTAGCTCGAATAGGGCGTCCAGACAATGCACAAACCCAATCTATAGTGCTATAATTCTCTAAAAGAGTTTGTTTTTCTAGTATTTCGCCTGTGCTCCAGTCATAAAAGAGCTTATTGTCCACGTTATAACCTCTCATACGATAAGAATCTTGCTCAAATAAAATATGCGTGAATTGATCACTCTGGCAGCGCTCTTTGAGCAGTGGATTTTCAGCCAATAATCTTTTTTGAGATCTTGACAAGGTTTTAAACTTTATACCAAATCGATTGGCTGGAAAAGGACCACCGGTTCTCTGTATTTCTGGATATTTGTTTTTAGCCGCCATCTGAAACTTATTTATCTGACTATGTATAATATGTATATAAAGCAAAAGATATGATTACAGCACTATTTACAGAAAAGTATAGACCTAAAAATTTAGAAGATTTAATTCTTCCAGATCGAGTTATGAACAAATTTAAAGATGGTCTAACTCAAAATATGCTTTTAGCAGGTAGTCCAGGCACTGGCAAAACTTCAACTGCAAAAGCAATAGTTAATCAATTTGGATTACCTTATTTGTATATCAATGCATCGACAGATACATCTGTTGAAGTTATTCGTACTAGAATTACAGATTTTTGTTCTACAATGTCAGTATTAGACGATCAAGGTAAATTTAAAGTAGTTATTTTAGATGAGGTTGATGGCGTATCTGACCAATTCTTTAAAGCTCTTCGTGCTACAATGGAACAATTTGCATCAAATTCAAGATTTATTGCAACCTGTAATTATATTAATAAATTGCCAGATCCAATTCTTTCAAGATTTGAAGTTATTAATTTTGACTTTGATAAATCTGAAGAAACTGAATTGACAAAAAAATATATCAAAAGAGTTTATGAAATTTGTGGTAAAGAAGAAATGACAATTGACAAACCTGCATTAGTCGAGTTTGTTAAGCGTAATTTTCCAGATCTTCGTTCTACTCTAAACAAATTACAAGGCTATAAATCGCAGGGTACAACCAATATAACAGTAGACGATGTTAAAAAGTTTAATTCGGTCTACAAGGATGTTTTTGAATTAATCTTTAATGAGACGGATCCTGTTAAAAACTACAAATTATTGGTTAGTGAATATTCTAATAGAATTGATGAAGTTTTACAATCACTAGGATCTGATTTCGTTGAGTATATTCAAGCTGAAAAACCAAATCAACTTAAATGTATTCCACAAATAGTAATTACAGTAGCTGAGCATCAAGCCCAAAGAGTGCATGTTATTGACCCTGTTATTACTATGTTAAGTTGCGTATATAAACTACAAGAAATTATTAGATCTTAATAAAAAAATAGTAAATATATTTTACCATGTCGTAAAAATGTTTATATTTACAGATATAATGGAAGAAGAAATGAGACTAGGAAAACACACGCTATTAATAGACGGAAACTACTTTATCTACAGTAGGCTTTTCGTTATGCCTAAGCCATCCAGTGGCAAGCTTTTAGAAGATGATAAAAGCAAGGGCCAGTTTATTAGAAAATTAGCTATTGATTTTGCATCAGAAATCAGAAAAATGCAACCGTTTGTGGATCGTATTGTATTAGCAATCGATTCTAAATCTTGGCGCAAAGATCTTTTTCCAGAAGCAGAATATAAAGGAACAAGAACTCAAAGCGATAGTGTATCTTGGGAAAATGTATACGAAATCTATGAAGAATTTAAAACAATTGTTGCAAAGAAAGGTGTTATAGTAGAACAAATTTCAGGCGCAGAAGCAGATGATATTTTATTTGCATGGTCAACATATTTAAATGCTCAAGGGAAAAACTGTATCGTTTGGACTGGTGATAGAGATCTAATTCAATTAGTAGATTATTCTAAAGCAACAGATGGATATACACTTTGGTACTATAACACTAAGAAAAAACTTATCACATTTGAAGGTTTTAATAATATGATGGCACAAGCAGTTGACGATAGAACTGAAGATGCCGATGATTTGTTGTTTAATCTTGCTAGTAAAACAGCATTCTTAGAAAAAATGAGAATGGATGTATCGGATTGGATTAAAAAGAATGGTATTGAAGTAGAAGAAATTAATTGCGATCACTTTATTTTCCAAAAGATTTTAATGGGAGATAAATCTGATAATATTAAACCAGTTATTTCTTGGAATAAAGGCGGTAGAACATTTGGCATTAGTCAAAAACATGCAGATAAAATCTTAGAACAATATCTAAAGGAAGAAAAAGAGTTTATCATAGATCACATGTTTAGTGAAGAACAAATAGAAAAGATTGCAGATATAGCATATCGCGTAGTTGGTAATTCATCCAAATCTCAAATTAAAACAAGATTTAATCAGAATTTGGATATTATGTTATTGCACCACCACACTATTCCAGAGCCTATTCAAAAACAAATGCAAGAAGCTATCGATAAAGATTCTATTATAGAACCAGAACTTAATAAGCTTACGCAAATGGAAAAAATATTAGAAGGAAATAAATGGTTGGCGGCTAAGGCGGAAAATACTCCTAAAGCATATGATCCATTTGCGGGTTTAGAAGATGAAACAAATTCTAAGCCATTAACTAAAAACCTTAATAATCTTTTTTAAAATGACAGCGCAACCCACTATTGAAGATTTAGATCAAATTGAAAGAATTTTATTAGAAGCATCTGCATACGGATTAAGATGGGAAGTACAGGAATGGGCAAAAAGATACGAGATAATGTATCCTAACGAAAATCCAGTTAAGTGGTATTCAATGGCATTCGACGAGTGGATTAAATAAACTTATAAAACATGCTAGACGAAACTAAATTATTTGACTTTGTAAAAATTATGTTTACAAAGAATAAAGAATATGCAAATATAAAAGAACAAACAAAGAGACGACATCATTTTATGATTAATCGTTTTTTTGCAATTAAATTTCCATCTAACGCACAGTTATTTAACATTAATGGTATTAATGGTGCTTCGGTAGTTGATAGCTGGAGTTTAGTTGCTCAGCGATTCACTTCTGTTCCGATGTGGATTTACACAAAAACTAAAAAAGCTGCTCCTAAAAAGGAAGAATACATACCTAGTGAAGAGGCTTTAGAAGTTTTTATGCGAATCAATGAAATCGGCAAAAGAGAATTTAATGAACTTAAAAAGTTTGCGCCAGAGCAATTAGAACAACAACTTCGTAAAATCGAAACAACCATTAAAGTATATTAATGAGAAATTTTTCAATATTAGATTCAACTGACATCATAGACGTAATATTATTTAAATATAATTATTATGACAATAAAATATGGACAGGTGTTAAAAATCAAATAGACTATATGGATGTAGATAGTCAGTCTATTCTAGTTTCTCCGAAAGAACTTAAAAAATATATTGAAAACACATACCCTAACGAAATTAACAAGTTTAAATCTATAGGCTCTGAATTTTTACACAAAGATGCTAATTCAATCTATTTTATCAGCATGATGTTAAAAGAAATGTCACGCCTAAAATGGATAAAACTTACTCTCGATAAAAGTAAAAACTATTCGAGAATGATCGATGATAAAGAAACAGGTAAAAAAATTACATTTAGTTTTAAGGTTTTACACGTTACTTTTAGATTATTTGAAATGTTTGATGAGGAAGAATTAAAAAATTTAAATTTAATTCTAAAAAAATTAAATATTTTATTCGATAATAAACCATATCATAGACATAAGCTCGTTAATGTCCTAAATAGATTGGATAGATGGGTTGAAGAACAAGCCTTAAATACAGCTAACTCCGCTTTAGTTGAGCCCATTTTAATATTTTTAGATTCTATTGAAAGTAAATTAGAAGGCGATAATCCCGAAGTGCTCATTGTAACAGACTATTAGACTTTTATTCTTGAATATATAGAAAAAAGTCTGATATTAAATGGCAAAATTAACATTACCAAAATTTAATAAACCCGCATTTTTAAAAAACTTTGGAAAAAGAGAAGGCCTAGTTTATGTGGTTGTCTTATTTTGGATTGCAATGGGAATTTTAGGTGCCTATAAAAATTCAAATTTTAGAGATATGGCTGCATATTTTGGTTCTTTGACCGCATATGTGGCAACTTATATTTGGGCAGAAACCAAAAGACCTAGTGCAAAAACAGGAATAATGCTACCCGGGCCAAGTTCTAGAAGAGAAATTATGATATATGTTATAGTTGTATTATGGGCTATAGCGGGAGCAGGAGCTATTTGGTTTTCTGCAAATTTAGCAGATTTGTCTGTTTATTTTGTTTCTCTTACGGGTTTTATAGCATCTTGGATTGCAGGCGAAGTTTATAAGCCGCAAGATTCAATTAAAATAGAAGAAAATACTAATGATTAAAGGATATACTGCAAATGAATACGGAGATTTTTTAATAGCAGCATTAAAAGATCCTTATAAAGACGTTGAAAAAATAATAGATTGGGAAATCTTAATAGGTTTATCTGATTTATCGACTGTCGGTAGAATTACATTAGTAAGCGGAGATGATAGAGTTTTTGGATCTCAAACTAATTTTACTAATTATTCAGAAGGTGATTTTATTATTGTAGGTAATAGAAAATTAGAAATTGCAGAATTAATTGATGCAAATCAATTAAGATTATCGGAACCATCTCCAATTTCAGCAACGAATGTTGTTTTTTATAGAGATGTAAATCAGTATAATTATTTTGAATACGAATATAGATTTTCTCAAACTGGACAAACTTATTCAGAATTTAGACCACTGAATAAAGATACAAATTTTGGAGATTTATTTCATTTAGAATTTAATCCTAGACAACCATTATATTTAGATGTTAAAGCTGAAGTTGCAGCTTTAATTCCAGGAAATACTCTTACATTATTATCAATCACATATACTCTTCAAAGAGATAACGGTATAATTGAATCGTGTCCGCAATTTTGCACAGATTGTTCTGATCCTTATTTATATTCAGGTTGTGCAAATATTAGAGTAAATTGCGATACTAATTCATTATTTCAACCATATAATTTAGGTAAATCTCAGCAGGTTTATTTACAGCTATCTAATTTAGTTAGCGATATATTTGGACATCAAGTTAGTTATTTTAGAACTGAACCAGATCTAAGAACTAAAGACGTTATTTTAATGGAATATTCTTTATATAATGTTGTTGATGAAAAAACATTAAAAATATTAGTTCCAAATAATGAATTTCCACAAGAATCTAGCATATCATATGATATGTTTGGTATGGACTTTGAAGAATTTGAAATTCATATAACTAAGCAAGAATTTGAAAGCAAATTTGGGTATGGAAAACAACCTAGAAATAAAGACTATATGTATATTCCAATTATTAATAAAATGTATACAGTTAGTTCCATTTCTTTAGGTGATCGTTTTAATGCCGCAGTTTCATATTGGAAACTTAAATTAACAAAATATAGTGAATCTACTGCAGTAGAAGAAAATCAATTCTCAGCATTGACAGATAATTTAATTACAGGTATAGAAGAAGTATTTGGCGCAGAAATTCAAGATACTTATGAAAAAACAACTAAGCCAGAGCAGTTCCAGACAGTTTCTACATCTTATAGAGATGGAATTAGACAATTCCAATCCAAAGATTTAAAGATCGTTGATTATGATTTAAAGAATAGATGGACTGTTGTTTCTAAAAACTATTATGATTTAACAAACGTAGATAGAACAAACGTGGCTTTAGAATATGTGAAAGCTAGTAAAATGACTGCGACTGATGATTTTGCAATTACTGCATGGTTTTCTCCACAATTTGAAACTGCTAATAATCCTCAAGAAGAATTTTTATTTGGAGATTATAATGTAAATAACGGATTTAGAATTTTAGTAAGTGCTTTTGCATTTAAAATAATTATAAATGGCATTGTTCATACGTTTGCACATAATATGATTTTTGGTAAAGATAAATGGTATGCGTTTGTATTAAATGCTAGTAATACATTTAGACAATTGTCATTATACATATATGCATTAGATCCATTGAGCAACGAGGGTTTACCTCAAAATGCAAATAATAATTTAATTGCAGCATTTAGTGAAATTAAAGATTTAAATACTGCATTTATGTGGGATTCAGGTACATATTATCATTTAAAGGGCTCTAAATTATTCTTAACAAATTTAAGAATGTTTGAAAAACCAGTTGAATTAGAACAACATCACAACATATTAAATCAATATGTTGTTAGGGATAATCAATTGGCTACAATCATTGATAATGCAATACCATCTATTGGATTCCAGAAATTCAAGAACGCTAGGTAATACAGATACATATCTTATACTTAGAAATAATATAATATTATGTCAGAAGAAAAGAAAAGAACCATTAGTGAACAAGCTGATGATATTCGCAAAGAATTAGATGAGCTAATAGGCACTGATGAATCTATCACAGATCTAGTAGAAAAAGATCCAGCTTTACCGCCCGCAAGAATTAAAGAAAACGTTAGTTTCAAAGATATGAAAACTAGCGCAACTAAACAAGCTGAAAAAACTATTACAGCTTTAATGAAATTCTATTTAGACGAAGATATTATCACCAAAGATGAATATGTTATGGCTAAAAAGAAGATGGACGAAATGACAATGAGTTCTCTCGTTTATCAATTAAATGCAGGTGAAAGAGCATTAACAACTTTATTAGAAACTATCGAAGATGGGGAATTAGCTCCTAGAATGTTTGAAGTTTTAGCTACATTACAAAAATCAATGTTAGATATTATCAAGTCTCAAACCATGTATTTGATGGCAACTGAAGAATCTACAAAGCGTATTGCTAGAGATATTGAAATGTATCGTAAAAATGTAGATAGACAAGAAATTCAATCAGCCGGAGGATCTACTGAAAATGGAAATGTGCAAAGAGGTACAAAAGATCTAATGAGATTAATTAGAATGGGTGCGTCTGAATCAGAAGAAATTGTAGAAAATTTAGATATTGATGACGCTGAAATAAATACAGAAGATTAATATGGCTGAGAATGCAAGTGATAATGTATGGATTCCTAAAGAATCAGGCGATGTACAATCTGTAAAATTAATATGGTCTACCAAAAACGTAAATGACTATATTTTAGCAATTGATAAAGGATATAAACCCGCTGTGAGTTCTCCCTTTTATGAAGGTAAACAACATCTTCGTAAAGGTAATTTAGTGTTTGAATACACAGATGATGAGATTAAAGAAATTTCACGATGTGCAAATGATATTGTATATTTTGCAGAAAAATATGCAGTAGTAATGACGGATGAAGGTATTCAAAGAGTTAAACTTAGAGAATATCAAAAACAAATGCTAAGAAATCTTCAAAATGAAAGATTTAACATAGTACTGGCATCTCGACAAATGGGTAAAACAGTAACTGCATCTATTTTTAATGCGTGGTTTATTGTTTTTAATTATGATAAAAATACACTTCTTTTAGCCAACAAGGCAGATTCAACAAAAGAAATTATCGATAAAGCAAAGGTTGTAATTGAACATTTGCCATTTTATATGAAACCTGGAATTATCAAGTATGACGTCATGAACGTTAGAGCTGATAATGGTTGTCGTTTAGTTGGTCAAGCTACTACAGCAAAAGCGGGTATCGGTTTTACGATTCATAATTTATATTTAGATGAGTTTGCACATATTCACCCATCTATCGTAGATACTTTTTATGAAAACGTTTATCCTACACTTTCTGCATCTAAGATTTCTCGTATTAATATCACTTCTACCCCAAACGGATTTAATAAATTTTATGAAATTTGGTCAGCTGCTGAACAAGGAAATAATGCATATACACCACTAAGAATTGATTGGTGGCAACACCCTGACAGAGATGATGCGTGGTACCAAAGAGAATTAAAAAACTTAGGTTCTGAAGAAGCATTTAATAGACAATATGGTAACGAATTCGTAAGTTCAAGTTCATTACTATTATCTCCAGCATCTTTAGCTATTATGAGAAAAAAGGCTAAGAAATTTATACATCATGATTTTGAAGAATTTGAAAATATTCACATAGACACAAAAGGATTTTTAGGATTTCATCCAGACTTCGATATAGAAACGGCTAGATCTGAGGATCATAGATTTTTATTTTCTGTAGATATTGCAGAAGGTAATGGTGGAGATTACTCAGTTATCAATGTTTTTGAAATAGAACCTATGGCTAAAAAACATATCGATAAAATGGTAAGTCCAGGTGCTATGTATGATTTTTTTAGAATGAATCAGGTTGCATCATTTAGATCAAATGAACATGTCATTGAAGATTTTTCAAAAATATTATATACACTAGCATGTGAAATATTCAATCCAGAATCTATAAAAATGGTTATTGAATTTAACACATATGGAACTATTTTATTACAATATCTAAGAACTATTTTTCCACAAAGAAATGAATTTGAGGACGAGATGGTTTTAAGATTTAAACATAGGCATGATTCTAAAACATTAAAAATGGGTTTAAGATTAAAGGCAGATAATAAAGCTGTTTTTTGTCAAAACTTTAAAAAATTATTAGAAGCAAATAGATTTTTTATCAATGATATTGAAACAGTTAATGAGGCGTCACTTTTTGGTACAGTAAAGAACGGAAGTTATGCTGCCCAAATGGGAAATGATGATTTAATCATGTCTTCTATTATTGCTACAGAATTTTTTGGAACAACAGATTATGCTGATTTCGTTGAAGAATTATTAGATATAATTGATCCTCAACTACATGACTACATGGAGGCGGCTTTATATAGAGACAATGATTCTCAAGGAGATTTACAATATGATATTTATGATTTATTAAAATAATAAATTGCAAAGATTGTTCTGATATATAGTCTAAAGATAAAAAAATACTTATAAAATTATGGCACTTAGTCCTCAATTATTGAACTTTAAGAGCTCTGGCGTTTACAGACTAGAATTTGACAAGTCTCAAACAACTAACGTTACAGTTGAAACTATCAGATTGGTAGTTGGTCACTCTAAAAAAGGTCCTTACAATACTCCTGTTTTCATCAGAACTGCTGAAGAATTCACGACATTGTTTGGTAATATTGACACAAATTTAGAAAAAATTGGTATGTTTTTCCATAGATCAGCATTAGCTGCTTTAGGTAGAGGTCCAATTTTAGCTTTAAACGTGGCAGATATTGACGCAAACGACACAATCGAATGGCAAGCTCCTGTAACTAATGGTTCAATTGATTCTATCAATTCATTAAGCGGATCAAATGATTACGCTAGTTATTTCAATGTTGATAAATTCTGGTTCCCAGAAGATAAAGCAACATTAGATACTATTGGAATCGATGACGACAGAATTTTAAATTTTATTAACATTAAACAAGAACCTATTACTGTTATTGTAAGAAAGGCGCAAGATGTTACTCCTTTTGAAATTACAGCAAGAGAATGGTATGGTGAAGGTAATGTACCTTCATTCTTAAATGATTTTGATTACGTATCAGATTTCATGGTAGATGTTTTTGTTTTCAAAGGTGAATTTAATCCTGCGCAAATGGATACAGATCCAGTTTATGGCGCATATTTTAACGCAGATGGTTTATTGAAAAATAAATTAGATGAATTCTCGGCTTTAAGACAAGTTACTTTATTAGCTAAATACACTGGTTCATTAATTCCAGGATTTAGAGATTTAGAAGGTAGAAACTTATACATTGAAGCTGGTATCAACCAAGAAGCTAGAAGAACAGGTTTATTCTGCGCAGTTAACGAAGATTTAGTAACTTACGAAACGGGTACTAAAGTTGATTTAGTTGGTCATGTATACGACGAAACTGAAAACTACGAATTACTTTCATATATCGCTGAATATGTACAAACGAACGTAATTACATATGATGCTAATGTTGTTGCTGTAGCAAATGCTGCATCAGCTACTAATACAGTTTTAACAATTGATAATGAAGATTTAACTGCAGATTTTCAAGTTGGTCAATATTTATTAACTTCTACAGCTAATACATACACTGAAATTACAAACGTAGCTTTGAATGGCGCAGATACAGAAATTACATTTAATTCAGCTACTTTAGCTTCAGCATATACTCTAGCTTCTGCCGGAAATATCAATGTATATGATCAAATTATCACCCCAACATACGCACATGCTAAAGCTAAAGATTTAGTTGGCGGTACATATGCTAATTTAGGTGGCGGAGTATTTACAATGGCATACAATACAACATCTGCAGCTGATGCATTCCCTATCAAAAAAGGACACTATGTTGATTCGGCTGTTGTTGGTAGATTAGCTAAAGTTAAAAGAGTACAAAGAACAGCAAACACTTGGACAGTAACTTGCGATAGAGAAGTTGCAGCTACTTGGTCAGGTTTCTATAACGTTTCTTTCGAAGAAGCTACTACAGTTTACAAACCATTTGTTTTAGGAAAAGCAAATATTGCAGCTAAAACAATTGCGGGTGTATTAGGTCAATTATCTGGTACAGGTTTATTCAACGCATTAATTGATAAAGATGTTATCGATTACAGATATATTGTAGATACATTTGCATCTTATGAGAATGGATCAATTTTAACTAAGAAAGAACTTTCATACTTAGCTCACGAAAGACAAAATGCTTCAGCTATTTTGAATGCTCCAACTGTTAAAGATTTCAAAAGCTCTACAGATCCTTCATTTAAAAATGATAACAACGAATTTGATGTAATTTATATCAAAGACGGTGGTAACTTAGATAAAAACCCTAGCGCATTATATGCATTACCTTCTATCAATGAAGGTGCAAATTACGCATTCTACTACGCTCCAGGTTTATTAGTAAGAGAAAATGGTAAAGACGTTATTGTTCCACCCGCGGCTTACGTATCTAACAATTTTATCGATAAATACTTTAACGCATTACCTTGGTCAATCGTTGCAGGTCCTAGAAGAGGCGTTGTTACGGGTGCTAATGTAGTTGGTGTTGAATACGCTTTCGATAAAGCTGATAGAGATATTTTAGAACCATTTGGTATTAACCCAATCGTTTTCCAAAGAGGCGCTGGTTTAACTATCTTAGGTAACAAAACGGCTCAGCAATCAATCAAGTCTGCATTATCTTCGGCTCACGTAAGAGAAGTATTAATCTATATCCAAGAGGGTATGGCTAAAATTCTTAAAGATTACGTATTTGAATTTAATACAGCGCAGACAAGATTAGAAATCAAAACTTTGGCAGATTCATTTATGCAATCTGTAAAAGCAGATAGCGGTATTTACGACTTTAAAAACGTAATGGATCAAACAAATAACACAGACGATGTAATCGACAACAATATGGGTATTATTGACACATTTGTTGAACCGGTTAAAGGTTTAGAAATTGTTGTTCACAGAACTACAGTTTTAAATACAGGTGAAATCGCAACTGGAAACTTTTCTTAATAAATAGATAAAAATAAATATAAAGTAAAATGGCTTTACCACACTATTCACAAGACCAAACTTCAAAGAAAGGAATGCAGTACGAACCAGTACAGGCTAACCTTTTTGAAGTAACTATCTTACCTCCAACTGGAGTTGCTGATGCCCCTTTATTAATCCAACATGTGAATTCTATCGCGGGTTTAGATTTATATAAAGCGATTGAAGCAAAAACTCAAAAGTTTAAATTTGCTACTAGATCTTACGCTGGTATGCCAAGTGAAACTTCTGTGGATGTAACAGTTAACTTCTCGTTAAACTTAAACAATTCAAACCAAGCTTATTTGTATAAGACTTTAAGACAATGGTATAACAAACAATTTGATCCTCAAACTGGTGTTATGGGTCTTAAAAAAGATTATGTAGGTACTCTTGTTATTGTACAATTCAATAGAGCTGGTGATATTTACAGAACAGTTACATTAGAAGACTGCTTTATCACTTCTGCTTTAGGATTTACAACTGAATTAAACTATGAATCTTCTGATCCAGCTACTTTAGAAGTAATTTGGAGATCTGATGCTTTCAAAGAAGTATTAGCGTAATAATTTTTTCATAAGGATGAATGCCTTAAAAGTGTTCATCCTTATTTTTTGTATTGAATATATAATATAATATCAACATAATCTACATGTCAAAAGATAAACTAACTAAAAAATTGCAAGTTCTTTTAAGCGAAGAAGAAGTCTTTGCCTTAAATAGAATCATCTTGAATGATGCAATTGAAAGAGAAGAAAGGCCAATTTCTATTTCGGCCTTCATTAGAGAATTAATACGTAAAGAAATGGAAAGTCGCCCTGAAGAAGATAAAGTCTGGGACAGGGACAAAATTAATAAACTTAAATCTAAAAAGTAATGTCAGAAAAAGAACAATTCGACGATTTAGAACAACAGTATCAAGCTGTTGTTAGTCAAACCGAGCAACCCGCTCAAGAAGAAAGAGAAGAACCAGTTAATCTGGGAAAAGTAAACATGGAACGCTTTGCAACACAAACTGCAGAAGATCCAGATTTTCATTTAGGTTATCATGCAATTCCATTAGTAAACTTACCTTCAGGTGGAATGTTTTATCCAGAAGACACAGAAATTTCTATTAGATCTGCTAAAGTTGCGGAAATTAGACATTTTTCAACTATCGATGAAACTAATATCTTGGACGTCGACGATAAACTAAATACAATTTTAGAAGCATGTGTTAGAGTTCTTAATAGAACAAAAAGAATGTCATATAAAGATCTTTGTGAAGAAGATAGATTTTATATCATTTTATCTATTAGAGATCTAACTTTTCCAGAACCTGAATCTAAATTAACAGTAGATCACGTTGACAAAAAAGGAGAAAAGCACACAATCGACATTAAAAAAGAATATTTTCAATATTTTAGAATTCCAGAATCATTAGACAAATATTACGATATTGAAAAGAAAACATTTATGATTGAAACCAAATCTTTTGGTACAATTACAATGAGACCACCTTCAATTGGTGTTATGCAAAAAATGACATCATATATTAAAGAAAAACAAAAAAATGGTGGTAAAATCGACCAATCGGTATTGCAAATTATGCCATATTTGATTAGCGAGTGGAGAGGATTTAGTGATAATGACATCTTTAAATTTGAGGTAGAGATGAATGGCTGGTCAAATAAGAAATATAGTTTAATTTACAAATTAGCTGAACAAATGAAAGTGGGTATTCAGCCTAATATGTCAGTACAGATTGGGGATGATGAGGAGGTTGTCCCTATCAGCTTTCGCGACGGCATCAAATCTCTTTTCATTGTTCAAGATTTCGCTGGAGAACTTCTTTAAGACGAAGTTTTATGTGTATTTACATTTACACATACAACCATCAGAACTTGAACATTTGGAATATTACGAATATCACTATTTAATAAAAGATCTTACAGAACACTTGAAAAAAGAAAGTGACGCTAACAAAGGTCAACAAGATGCAACTGGTGATATGATGAGCAAAATGAAGATGCCCAATATCAAAATGCCTAATATGAAAACTCCGTCACTTAAGTGATGGAGTTTTTAATATATACTAGGTAGAACAAAAGTCTATATAGATAAATGAAGTTAAATCCACAGGCACTTTTACAAACCTTATTCGGTCCATTGGATCATTTAGCGGCAGTAGCAGATCAAGGCGCAATATTAACACAAGAAATTCATAGCGTTGTAACTCTTGATTTAAAAAGAGCGGCTAATGATACCGTAAGTGAGCTTAAAAAGCACACTGGATTATTAGGTGAAATAAAGGATTTATTAAAAGAGCAAAACAGACAATTAGAAACTGGTTCTGCTGGAAAAGGTAGTGCGCCTTCATCTGCAGGATTTAAACCAATGTCAGCTAAAGACACGGGTTTAACAGCTGTTATGATTATTGGAATTGCGGCAGCTTTAGTAGGTGCTGCAGCAATATTTACGTTTATGCCAGTACTAAGTGTTGGTCAATTATTATCTGCTTTGGCAGTAGCTGCCATAATGGCATTGATAGCTCCAGTGTTTGTTAAAATCGCAGATGTGCTTGGACGAAATCAAGGTATTATAAGCATGAGTTATGCTGGCATAGGCGCATCCAAACCAGATGCACAAAACATGTTTCAATTAATGGGTACAACTTTATTAGCCATGGTTGGAATTTCAGTAGCCTTAGTTTTATCTGCAGCAATATTCTCTCTTACTCCAGTTATTAGCGCCGGTCAATTTTTAACTGCATTAGCCGTGGCTGTTGTAATGGTACCCGCATCTATAGCATTTATAATGTTTGCTAAAGAAATACAAAAAGGTGGAATTGGTCTTAAAGAAATGGGACTAGTTGCATTAGCATACGCAGCAGTTGCTGTAGGTATTGTTGGTACAGCATGGTTATTTCAATTATTGCCTGATGTATATAAAGCGCCGGATCCAATTTGGGCTTTAAAATCAGGTTTTGCTATATTATTATTTTCAGCTTCATTTTATTTAGTTATGAAAGCTGTTAAAGGTGCTTCTTTAAAAGAATTAGCGTTTGGAGCATTGGCTATTGCTGCCATTGCAGCTGGAATTGTAGGATTAGCTTATGTTTTCCAAGCTTTACCCGATGAAGGTTCTTATAAATCTGCACCATTTTTATGGGCTGTGACATCTGCTCTTGTTGTTTTAGCTTTTGCATTTTCTTTTTATTTAACGATGAAAGCTGTTAGAGGAGCTACGATGAAAGAATTAATTTTCGGTTCTTTAGCAATTCCTTTAATTGCAGCAGCAGTAATGGGATTAGCTTGGGTATTTACAGTATTACCAGATGAATTTAAAGCACCTGATGCAATGTGGTCTTTAAAATCAGGTTTAGCGATATTAGTTTTTGCTATACCATTTGCACTAGTCACTATCATATTTAGTAAAATGGGCATAGGTCTTAAAGATATTTTAATGGGAATTATTGGCGTTATTGGTGTTGCAGTTGGTATTTTAGCGGTTGCGTGGATATTCTCAGTTTTACCGGGCTCGTTTATTGCTCCTGATTTAGGTTGGACATTAAACGCAGCAATGGCTATTGCTATATTCGCAGTTCCTATTGGTATAATAGGAACTATAATCGCAGCAACTGGTGGAACAGGGGCATTGGCTCTTTTAGCGGGTGTAATAGGCATTATTTTAATTGCTGGCGGTATTTGGGCTGTTGCTTGGATCTTTAGTAAAATCGATACAGGTTTTGTTACTGGAATGGAAGCATTAACAAAAGGTTTAATGACACCACTAAATGGTATGATTGACGCTTTAAAAAGATTTAAAGATGAAATCGGTATAGAAAATATGGGAGCTCTTGCTGGCGGTATTATTATGTTAGCTGGCGCATGGATTACTTTAACCGGAGCATTGGCCGGACAAGCAGTTGGTGGATTATTTTCATCGATCGCTAATTTAGGTAGCTCTATTATAGACGGCATATCTTCATTCTTTGGAGGAGGCAAAACTAAATCGCCAATAGATTTATTGGATATGATTTTAAATAGAGCTGATGCTATTAAACAAATAGCAGATCCAATGAAAGGCGTAGCAGCTTCTTTTGGACAAATAGCTGGTTATACTAGCGGTGTAGTTAGTGGTTTAAGTGCATGGGGTAAATTTATAGAAGAAAAAAATGCTGAAATTTTAGAAAGAAGTGCTGGTGCTTCTGAAAGAATTGCAGATGCATATACTAAATTTGCAAAAGCGGCAAATGGTTTAAATATTAAAGCTGTTCAAGCTTCTACACAAATGTTTGATTCATTAGCTAAATTAGCTAATCCAGATGCACAAAACGCTATGAAGATATTAACGCAAGATTTATTAAAAGCAGTTGAAGAACTTTCTAAAACTGTAGTAAATCTTGAAGATGCTGTAGAAAAACAAGCTGAAAATCAAGAAGGTTTATTAACACAAGCGGGTAACGTTATTGGCGGTGTAGTAGAAACTACTAAAAATTTATTAGGCAGCGCAAGTACTAAAGTTGATCAAAATACACCAAAAACACAAGAGCAATTAGCGGCAGAAAAAGAAAAGGCAGGTAAATTAGATCCAGCTCTTGAAAAAGCTCTTACGCTTATGGCAAAAGCTCTTAAAGAAATCAACGAAAAACTATACGTAGATAGCACTGCGGGTACTCCTGCTCTTAAAGTTAAGGCTCTATAATGGTTTCGCATATTCATGTTTGTCAACAGCTAGATAAGCCATTTAGAATTTGGAAAAGTGAATTATATTTTACAATAGCACAAGCTCTTTTATGGAAAAAATTCTATAATTGGACCACTAAATTATACTGTGATAATAACACTTTAGAGATATTTAAGTCCCTAGATATTCTGGATATATGGGATCACATAGACACATCTTTGCTAAGTGAAACCACATCAATTAATAAGACACGATTCTGGTCATCTGGGAAGCTGATGGTGATGAATGCGCAAACAGAAAATTATATGATGTCCGATTTAGATTTTGTGTGTTTTACAGATCTTTTTGACTATAATCTTTTTAACGGATATGATTTTGGATTTTATCATAAAGAAATGTGGTTTAGAAATCCAGCATATGATAATCCCAGACAAAAACTAAAGGAAGTTAATTTTAAAACCAAAGAAAAATTTAATTGGTGGGCAAATCCGTATAATATGGGTACATTTTTTATGGGAAATATGGATCTCAATAAAAAATACACCAAAATGGCCTTAGAATATATTGAAAAAGCATCTCAATTAGACTCTCCTAAATTTAAAAATGACCATTATACGATATTTGTCGAACAATATCTTTTGGCAGCTTTCTGTAAAGCTAATAATTATGATACGGTATCTTTAATAAAGGCAAAATATCAACACGGTGGAAAATGGCGCAAGTCTTATGAAGGTTTTTGGAATTTAAATGGAAATGAAGATTATGCAATGCACATTTGGTTAGACAAATATAATTTCAAAAGAAATTCATCTAAAGAAAACTGGTATATTTTCTTTATCTTAGATAAATTAGAAAAAATAGCTCCAGAAATAAAGTCTTATATTCTAGATAAAATAAATGATGAAAGTTTAGATAAAATTAAACAAAGCTTAGTTTCTAAGTAAAATAAATAATCTAGATTAACACATTATTTATGAATGCAGTTCATGTAAATTGGACTAAGCCTTTTTTTGAAAGACATAGACTTAGAGGTCATGGTTTTAAAATTCAAAGAGACTTAGCCTCAACATACGATCAACCCGATTATCAAATATTATATACAATTCTGTCTATTTTAAGATGGAAACAATATAACGGTCCTATTAAATTATATACGGATTCAGTTGGTCTAAATTTTTATTCTAAATTTCAAATCAATCAATTATACGATGATATTAATACATCGGTGCTAAATGATTATACAGAAGTAGATGCTGCACATTTTTGGACTTCTGGTAAAATTCATTGTCTTCAATTTGAAAAAGAACCATTTACATTTTTAGATCAAGATTTTATCGTTAGAGGTAAATTACCAGAATATACCAAACAAAAAGATATTGTAATTGGTCATTGGGAAATTCCAAGAGGTTATTATTACTTTACAAAAGATCAATTCGATAGAGAAATAACACACTATAAATTACCAGAAGATTATAATCCAAATGCTTGGATTCCTAATACATCTTTTATGTGTATTAATAATTTAGATCTTGTTAAAGACTATGTGGCTGAACATAAAAAAATGGTAGAAACTTCTAATGAAGTGCCAGAATGGTTTTGGCTATTAACAGATCAAGGTGTTTTAGGACAAACTATTAGACATTTTAAATATAATGCAGATACTTTAACTGATCGAGTTTTTTTAAGTGATTCAGATTATGGCAATCCATCATCTAGACATTTAGGAATTTCTGAGGCTTGGTATTATCCAATTCCATTTGATATTAAAAAGGATCAATTAGAATGGGAACACGTTTGGTTAGCTAAAGTTGTATATGGCATGGATCCAAATAGAATGATCGAGGATTGTAAAAGATTTTATAGTGAAATATGGCATTGCTTTCCAGAATCAAGATGGATATTAGAACACGAAAGATTAAAACAGTATGAAAATAATTAGAGCTTTTTGGGGTAGTCAAGAAAAAACATGGGCAGAAGTACCAAATAAACCATTATTTGATAATGAGGTAGTTTATGTTTACGGTAGAGAAAACTATGAAAGATTTAGAGCTATGGGTTATGAAGCTGTATTAATGCATTATGATCCAACAGAACCTAAATATAGTACAGTTTACGATCATTTTGTACATAAATTAGTTGTACTAAAAATGGCAGAACATGCTTATGGCGAATATTTATTTTTAGATTGGGATGTACATGTTGTTAAGCCTATTGATTTTGCTTTTTGGGAATTAATTAAAAACAGAGGTCATATACAATGTCCAGTTTATGCATATCCTAAAGATTACGAATCTAAAATATTAGAACATATTAAAAATAATCCACAAAAAGATTGGGTCAAAAAATTAGATCCTAACACATACGAGTGGATTAAAATTCAAAATCAATTGCTAGAGAAATATAATTGGAATTGGGAAGATTTACAAGTAGTACCTAATTTTTGTTTTTTCTATTCTAGATACACTAATGTTGCTTCAGATCTTTTAGAAATTTATGAAAAAGATGGAATAAAAACATGTATTGAAGAATTTGCAATGTTTATTTTAGCAGAATGTTCATTAGATGAATTTATTGCTAAATATGAACCTATTGTAATAAGAGGTCGAGAAGACAATTGTTATCATTTTGATTTAACAGAGGACGATACTATGGCAAGAATAAACAAATATGTGGCATCAAAGATTAATAAAAACATATACTTAATACACGAATAATGAAAGATTTTATAGTAGCTAGATCTTGGAGAACTTTCGGTAAACAACAATTAGTTGCTTTAGCAGAAATATGTAAAATGATTTCATTTCATCGTAAATATATGGATAAAGTAGAAATTCATTTGAATATTAATAATCCTAATTTAGAAATGCAAGAAATTGCAAGAAAGATAGTTCCAGCAGATATAGATCTTTTTTTCTATACAAACGAAGATTTAGAAAATTACGTGAGATCTAGAAATGTAGAACCTAATTTAGAAGATTATAAAACATGGGAATGGATTTATCATATTATCTTGTATCATAAGTTATACACTGAAAGAGGCGTAAATTATCTTTTAACATATGATGATGATATTTTATTTAATGCTCTTGAATATAGGGAAATTGTTCATTTTGTAACTAATAAAATTCCATTTACAATAGCAGATCAATACAATGATGCTGATAAACCTATGATGGGAAAATTAGTTGAAAAATTTGGAAATGAGCTTTTTGAAAACTATTACAGATGTAATGGCAATGGCTACTCTGGAAATTCTGGATTTATGGGATTTAATAATTCTACAATGAAATTGTTTGAATCTAAAGAAGATTTTAAATGGCTATTAAATGCATTTACATATAAGAAGTGGGATCATCAAACAATGCAAGGTGTGCCATGGGATGGATATAAAGTTTTATTGCAAGAACAATCTTTATTATCTGTTTTAAATAGAGCATATTCCAATAAACAACACATTCTTTTATTTGAACGCGATGGTTATATTTTAACACAAGATATTGAAAAAATGAAAAGAAGTAAAATAATGCATTTTATTTCTACAACAAAATACGATCAATTTTACCTATCTTTAATCGAAGATAGATATAACATACTAAAACAAGTTTATGTATTTTAAGAAACCCATTATTGATACAAATGTGCCGGGAATTAAATTTCTAGCACCAATTCCAGTTTTTCAAAATCAGTTTACAGATCATGATTTACATGATCGAGTTTTTCAATTGGGCTTTACTGAATTGTCAGAAGCTCAAAGAAAAATGGGTCAAGAATTGCCAGGTCAATACGATAAAGAAAGATATGACAATTATCAAGATTGGTATGGTAATAAGGATCAATGGGTAGAAGATGGTTTTCCACCGATAGGCTCTAGATTTTCAGTACCACCTAATGATTTATTAGATTTAGACAATGAAGATGTTAAAGAAATTAGAAAGAGAATTGTTGATGCTTTTATTTACACAATAAAATCAATTGAAGCAGTTCCACAGGATGCACAATTAGAACCAGTAATTACAGAAAGTTGGGCACAATGGTACGAGCCACATCATGGTAGAGGACACAATAAACACAATCATTGTCGATGGGATCCTAATGAAGCGCCATTTATTGGTTTTTCAGGTGGTTATTATCTCTCAGATGGTGAACCTTTTCCAGATCACACTTATTCAGGTGCATTTGTTTTTCACGTCAGAGATTATGACTATTATATTAGACCTAAGAAAGGTATGTTAATTTTATGGCCTTATGATATTGTGCATTCTGTAACGCCTTTTTATGGTAAAAGTCATAGATGCGTTATAAATTTTAATATTCAAGTAGATAAACCATAAATCATGTATTACATAATAGCTCCTATTTTAAGTATTTTAATAAGTAGTTTAATAACTTATAAATTCTTTTTGAAATTTGAAAATATGTTTAACCATGGTCAAAAAGAATTAGATTTAACTTTATGTAAGCAGTTAAAGGATTTAAGATCTAATATTTTAGAATTGAGTAATATTCAAATAGAATTAGAAAATAAATTAGAAAAATTAAAAGCGAATCAAGACGCTAATAGTGATATCGCAGATAAATATATAGAACAATTGCATACGAAAATTTCTGAATTGGACGTTACTCTTCAGAATATTGTAAACAAAATGTAATTGCGTTATATAATAAAAGTTCTTTAAAATTATTGGAGGCTTGCTAGAGTGGTTGAATAGACTGGTCTTGAAAACCAGCATACTGGAAACGGTATCCGGGGTTCGAATCCCTGAGCCTCCGCAAAAGAAATCGAAAGATTTCTTTTTTACATAAGAGTGGTGCCCATGCTCTTGAGGTCCTGAGTCAATAATGGCTTTAGAATTGTTGAAAGGCAATGAAAGGATTTTAATAAAACAAATTAGCACTATGACAACAAATCAACCTAGCGCTCACATTGCGCTTAACAACAATCGTTTGCGAGCTTACGCAGACGTCATCTATTTAAAAGACGGAGACGAGTTTCAAATTGAACTCTTTAATCCTTATCAAGTTTCCGTACTTGCAAAAATCTATATCAATGACAATTTAATCTCTACGTCAGGTTTGGTAATTAGACCAGGACAACGTTATTTTCTAGATCGTTATATTGATAAAAATCAAAAGTTTAAATTTAATACGTACACTGTAGATTCAGGTGTTACACCCGAAGTTTTAGAATCAATCAAAAAGAATGGTTCAGTTCGCGTTGAATTTTACAGAGAATTGGTTCCTTCACCATGGCCATTATTGAATGGTAATTTTAACACTACAATTTATCCAAATTGGAGCGGTAATAGACCAGCGTATATTTATTCTAATGGAACATCTGGTATGGCTACTTCTAATGGAATTAGTGGAACAATAAATCTTTCTGGCTCAAATGTTAATACTGCTTATTTCACAAATAGCACTTTTACAAGTGGTCAAGTTCTTAGATCTGAAGCTGAAGCAACAATGGACTCATTAAATTCTAATGAAATTGAAACTGGCAGAATTGAAGGTGGTTCTAAATCAAAACAATCATTCAGTACTACAAATCAAGACTTTGAATTATACACTTGTGCAGTTTCAGAATGGAAGATTTTACCAGATTCTCATAAACCTGTTGAAATTAAGGAAATTAGAAATTACTGTTCTTCTTGTGGAACTCGCATGAAAAAACAAAGCTGGAAATTCTGCCCTAACTGCGGCGAAAAATTAGATTAATAAAAGTATGGCACCACTTTTAAAAATATTAGCAGCTTCAACGCTGCTTTTTATTTATAGCATAAATCCTAAAAATGTCATTGTCGATAAAAAATATTGGCAAATTGAATATTCTCAAGATTTTAGACAGCCTATAAAAATCAAATATGATGTTCTGTGTACTTCGAAATCTAAAAATTATTATTCAAGAAAGGGTTTAGAATTTTATACAGAACCTGGAATTATAACTTCAACCAATAGAGATTATAACAATAATGCATGGGACAAGGGGCATATGGTTCCTGCTGCAGATTTTAATTGTGATTCTATTGCATTAAGAGAAACATTCTCATATACAAATTGTGCTTTACAGCATCAAGATCTAAATAGAGGTCCCTGGAAGTTACTGGAAGCTTATGAGAAGGAACTAGCTATCAACAATAAAGTAACTATCGTAATAGATGTCATCTTCTCCAAAGTGACTAGGATGCCTTCTGGCACAGCTATACCTACACACTTTCAAAAAACTATATACCTAAATGATAAAATTTTTAAGGTTTATAAGTTTCCAAATCAATCAGTTAGCGGTAATCCTGAAAAATTTTTAGTAAAAAAGTACTAAAATATTTTTTTATCTCAACTATTTGTTGTATATTTACCATGTAATTAAAACAAACAACATGGAAAAATCAATCAAAGTAGGTCACGATTCTCAAACTGGAATGTACACATTTCAATCTCTTTACAATTCAACAATGGAAGTAAATGGTAAATCTATTGCTAATCCTTTGACCGGTTTTAAAAGCGGAGAGTTATTTGTGACTTCTGAAAAACCAGAAATAATCACTTATAGAGTTTCAGGTCGTGTAGTTGCAGCCTATAAAAATACTGAAACTGATCGAACTATTTCAATTGAAGAGTATAAAGCTTTTCAAAATGTAATCAACAGCACTCGTACATATAACGATGACACTGATGAGTACGAATACAATAGCATTGAAGCTGAGGTAACTGCTGTTCGATTTGCTCGCACTTACACGCCAATTTATGAAGATCAAACCACAGTTCACGAGTTAGAGATTGAGATGATCGAATATCCTGTAAGTGCTTATAGTAATATCATTCCTTTGCATTCACTAGATGCTAAAAATATCTTTGAAACCAAATGTAAGTACGTACCAAATAACTTACAACTTTTTCATGAAGTATGTGAAAATTATGGTATTGATAAGAGTCGTATCGATATCCCATCTCATTCAGGATTACGTTATGTTAAACTTGATGATACTTATTTGAGCGGTACTGAAGATTTTGAAAAATCTGCTTCTTCAAGTTCAATAATTGGTACTTATGAAGACTGTGTTGCTAGAATGAACACGGCTCGTAAATTCTTGAGTGATATTGTTAGCATGCATTTAGCTAAACGTTCACAAAAAGTTCTTGATAAAGGTACTGTTGGTGAATTATTAAAAGAACTTATTACTGTTAAGAATAAAATTACCAGTCTTGATGTTAAGCAAAAAGACTATAATTCTCAACGAAGTCTTGCTGTTAAGATGAATGAGTTAATTGAAACTTATAAAGAATTAGCATAAAATAATAAACTAAGCAACAATATGAATAAACTACATCCAACCTTTGATATTCCAATGGAATTTATTGAAAATTCAATCAACATTGGAATTAAATTAGCTGAAGCATCTCATCGAGGAGAAAGAAAACATATCAATGACTATAGTCCTTATGGCAATGACTTAAAAAGAATTTATTTTGTTGGCGCTGGATTAGTTCTGGACACTCGAGATGAATTTGGTCAAGAAGATGTAATTACTATTAGTCATGAATCTGAATGTTTTGGGAGTTTCGCTGGAGGTCCTCGAAGATTATTAAGTATTGATGCTGTTAGAAATTTAGAAAAATTAATGCAACTGTGTGAAATTAATCACACTCCTAAAAATTGGTAATATGTCTGAAAAAAGCTTAATTCAAAAACTAAAAGAGCATTTAGAAAGTCCAGAAGGTCAAAGGGCAATGGAAGAATATTGTAAAAAACTTGTAGAACGAGATCGAATTCGAAATGAAAGAGCTCAAAAGCTCAAACAGCGATATAATGTCTGTGATGATGCAACATTTGATGATTTAATGTTGCATATTTTAGAAAAACAAGATCGATATGATAAAAAACACTGGTCTACCTATTCAGATCGACCATTGCACGTTCTTGATTTAATGTGGGATTTAGCATCATTAGAAGGAGTTGAAATTGATCCAATAGATGGTCTTACTGAAAACTTTTCGTCGCATGTTTACGATTATTTTGGCTGGCAATTTGCGATCACACATGGCCAAGGATCTGTTTTAAGTGTGTATCGCCAAAAAGAACTAAGATATAGAAGTTAATTATGAAAAAGATTAAAGAATTTTTAGATGAAATGGACCAAAAATTTGAAAAGATAGATTGGTCATTTGTATTGAGCATTATTTTTCCATTTATGTTTCTTTTTAAGAAGAAAAAAACTAATACTATAAATGGACATATAATTCAAGTGCCGACACAAACTTTGCGATTTAGGGTCAAAAAAGATATTAGTGCATTTAATCGATTATACGCCGATAAAGTAGATTCTGGAATTTCTGGAGAAATGATTAAAAGAACTATGATTAATGAATTAGTCGAAGAACTTATTAGAGCAAATGTGATAGAATTTAAAAAGACTAATCAATTTGGTAGCTTTGGTACTTCAGGAACTGCTGGATTTCCTACAGATTTTGATAATAGAAATTTAGTAGAATATCTTGAAGCTGAAATTTTTGTAGTAAAAAAATAGAAAATATGAAAGAAAAAGAAATTAATAAAATGTATATTGATCGATTTATCGATTCGATGGAAACTGATTATCAAAATTGGAAAATCGCACACTGCGCGGGTGCAGGATGGTCTTGGACTGAATATTATAGTCCTGATTATAAAAATGAAAATGGTCGAGTTTCATTTGGTTTTTCATTAAATTATGATGGTGCGTGGGTTGATGGTCATTTTAATTGGAGAAAACCATTTTTAAATCCATTTACTAAAACATTTTGGAGATTTAGAAATGCAAAACGCAAAATGATTGAATATCTTCAAAACAAAGAAGAGCAAGAATATTTGCAAAAATTAAATGACGTAATTGCATGAAAATAATTTTTTTAGATATAGATGGCGTATTGAATTGCGAAAACGCATATCGCGCAGGTGAATGTCAATATCAAGACTGGACTTGGGAAGATGGACGTAAAGATCATTATCAAAGATTTTGTGTTCGCAGTAAAGATCTTTTAAATAAATTAATCGATGAGACCAGCGCAAAAATTGTAATTTCATCAACGTGGAGAATGAGCGGCATTGAATTTATGAAAAAAGTTTGGGAGTATGAAAAAATGAGTGGAGAAATTATTGGAATTACGCCATCTATGAGAACCTCTGGTATTAGCATACCAAGAGGCATGGAAATTAAATATTTTTTGGAAAATGATTTAGGATTTTATCATATAAATTGGTCAGAAGAAGAACAACAAAAAATAATAGACAAATCTGGAGTTGATAATTACATTATTATTGACGATGATTCAGATATGCTGTATGGACAAAAAAATCATTTTGTTCACGTACTACCTTCACCAAGAAATAAAGATGGATTTAATCAACATTATTATGAGGTTGCTAAATCTCTTTTACAAAAAACAGTTATAGAATTAAATTATTAAAAAACACATATGAAAATAATATTTTTAGATAATGACGGAGTTATTTGTCTCGCAAATAACTGGGGCGGCCGACACAAAAAACAAAAAGATTGGGGTGGCCGTAAACTATCAATGACTAACAGCGAAGTGCCGGTTCAATATCGTTTCGACGATTTTGATAAAGGCGCTATTAAAATTTTAAATGAAATTTTAGAACAAACAGATGCTGAAATAGTTGTAAGTTCTGATTGGCGCTATCACGCTTCTATTAAAGAATTAGGAGATTACTACGAATCTCAAGGAATTATTAAACGCCCAATTGCAACAACCGATGTGTTTAAGTACATATTTCCAGATCAATGGAATGTACTTAGATTTAGAGCTGATTTAGAATTAGAGCGCTCAATGGAAATTCAACATTGGATAGATGCACATCCAGAAATTACACACTGGGTAGCAATTGACGATTTGGATATGAGTATTGATTTTTTAAGCGATCATTTTACTGCAAAAGATGGATCTGATACAAAACCAGGTTTAAAAAACTTTGTTCATACTCCACGAAGTAGAGAAGGTATTAAACAAAGTGGCGTTAAAGAGAGAGTTTTGAAACATTTGCTCTAATTATTTTATAATAAACAATTAAATCATTAAAAATGAAGTATTTTAAATTATTCACAAGCATTCTAGTTATGGTTATGACCATCGTATTAATGCAACCTATTAAAAATCAAATCGCGAATTTGATGAACATGAATTCAGATTTGGCATATTTTGGTCCAATTTTAGCCATTGCAACATTTATGGTTTGTGGTTTTATTTTTGGATGGTATGCAGCAGAATGCATAAAAGAAATTAAAAAATTATGGGGCAACAAAAAGACTGGTGGCAAGAACGCCTAGAAAAAGAAAAACAAGAACAATTAAATCAACAATTAAAATTAAAAAGTATGTTTAGAAAAATCGTAATCGGAATCGTAGCATTTTTTGCTCTAATTACAATGTTTATGTCGTGTGAGCGTATTGACGCTGGACACGTAGGTGTTAAAGTTAATTTATACGGTTCAGGTCGTGGAGTTGAAGATGTTACTGAAGTAACTGGATGGGTATTCTACAATCCAATTTCAACAAAAATTTATGAGTTTCCAACTTATATTCAACATAAGGAATATAATGGTGATAATTCATTTGTGGTAAATTCCAAAGATGGTAGTGAATTCCAAGTTTCACCAATTATGAACTATTCAGTTCAGCGTGAAAAGGTGCCCGCAATCTTTGCAAAATATCGTAGACAATTAGAAGAAATCGAAGAAGGTTTTCTTAAAACCGCAGTGTATGATGCATTTCGTTTGGCAACTAATAAATATACAGCAGATGAATTGATTGGTAATCGTCAACTTTTTGAAGTAGAAGTTCGTAGATTGTTAGAAGGCCAATTATTGAAAGAAGGATTTGTTATTAATCAATTTACGTCAAATCTTGTGTATCCTGAAACATTTAAAAAATCTATTGAAGCTAAAAACAATGCTGTACAAGCTGCGTTAAGAGCTGAAAATGAGGTTAAAACTGCAGAAGCACAAGCTAAGATTAAAATAGCAACAGCCGAGGGTAACGCCAAGGCTATGTTAACCGCAGCTAAAGCTGAAGCTGAAGCAAATACCTTAAAACAAAAAACATTGACGCCATTGTTATTGCAACAGCAATGGATTGAGCGTTGGAATGGTAAATTGCCAGAAACTATGCTTGGAGATAAAACCAACGCTATGATAGGCATTAAATAAGGAATTGTTAATAACTTTTTTAAAAATAATTAAGCCCAAATTTTTTTATTTGGGCTTTTTTTTGTATATTTACTGTATAATTAAAAACTTAAAACTTAGAAATTATGGGATTAGACATGTATTTGTACAAAAAGAATTACATCTGGCAAGGCGAATGGGTAAAGCCAGAAGTTAAACAAGAAGTAGTTGTTAAAACTGGTGGAGAAGTTGACGTAAAAATCAAATCCAATCGAGTTAAGTATGTTGTAGAAGAAGTTGGATATTGGCGCAAAGCAAATCAAATTCACAAATGGTTTGTTGACAATGTTCAAAAAGGAGTTGATGACTGCGGAAATTATTGGGTTAGTAGAGAAAAGTTAGAAAGTCTTTTGGAGCTTTGTAAACAAATTAAAATTGATCAAAATAAAGCTGCAGAATTATTGCCATCTCAAAGCGGTTTCTTTTTTGGTGGAACTGAATACGATGAGTGGTATTTTCAAGATATTGATAATACAATTTCTATTTTAGAAGATGTGTTGTCAGATGAGGACGCTGATGATTTTGAATATAGTTCATCTTGGTAAAATAAACAATATTTAATATGAATTTACAACAATTAAAAGCAGAAGCCATTAGAATTATTAAGGCTAAGCCAGAACTTAAAGAAGAAATACAAGATTTGTACTTCTTAGCTGTTTCAGAGATCGAAGAAGGTGGTTCAGAAATGCATGAGTGCGAATTGGCTTATAACGATATGGTTGAATTAGAAAATCAATAATATGGAAAAAATCATTATCAAACCCCATCGACAATTTGGTACTGCATTCGCAATTGTAAATACTATAAGTGGCACGTATGTTTGTCCAGGATGGTATCCAGTTCCGGAAGGATTTACTCGAGATTTGGTGGAGTTTGATATGACAGATCATATTGATAAAAAAGTAAATGAACCTATTAAAGAAGTTTTAGAAATTAAAGTCTATTCTGTAGAAGCTTCAAAACCTGGTAAATTTTACGAAGTTAAAAATAATAATGGCAAATGGAGTTGCACCTGTCCATCTGCTTCATTTCATAGAGGTGATTGTAAACACGTAAAAAAATTAAAAGAAAATGCCACAAATATTTAAAGTAGGCGGTTGTGTAAGAGATAGGTTGCTTGGATTAGAATCTAAGGACATTGACTTTACATTTGTCTTAGATGATACAGATAAAACCGTAGAAGAAGGATTTCAAATTATGACAGATTGGTTGACTCAAAAAGAATTTACTATTTTTTTGAGTACACCGGAATGTTTTACAATCAGAGCTAAATTTCCACAAGGACATGAAAATGAAGGAATGGTAGCAGATTTTGTTTTAGCTCGTAAAGAAGTTGGTTACGAAGAAGGAACTCGTCGTCCAATTTTGGAATTAGGAACACTAGAAGACGATTTAATTCGCAGAGACTTTACAGTTAACGCATTAGCTGAAGCGGAAGATGGAACTATTATTGATTTATTCGATGGTCAAGAGCATTTGAAACAAAGGTTGCTAGTAACACCAACAGATCCTATGATTACATTTCTAGAGGATCCTTTGCGAGTTCTAAGAGCTTTTAGATTTAGTATAACTAAAGATTTTCAAATGCGAGATGATTTACAACATGCTATAGGTAGTATTTCAGTTTGGATCAAAATGAAAGAAGTTGTAAGTTCTCAAAGAATTAGAGAAGAATTGATGAAGTGTTTTAAGGCTGATACTTTGACTTCTTTGCAAATGTTATTTGTATTAGAAGAAATTCATCCTGGAGTTGTTAAAGATATTTTATTTCAAGATGGAATGTGGTTGAAACCAACGTTCGAAAAATAGTATAAGAATTATGGGAAAGGTAAGAATTTATTTAGACGATATTCGTACACCGATTGAAAAACATTGGATTGTAGTTAGAAATTATGAGCAATTTGCAGCGCAAGTTAGACTTAACGGCTTGGAAAATATTGAAACTATTTCATTCGATCATGATTTGGGTGAAACAGCTATGGAAGAATATTACAATAATGTTAGTCCTAACTATGAACTAAATTATGAAAATATTTTAGAAAAAACGGGCATGGATTGTGCTAAATGGTTAGTCGATTATTATTATGATAATTACCACGTCGATGAAGAATTGATTAGCAGATCAAGTAAAAAGATTTTAGGAATTGTATTTCCTCAAATCTATGTTCACTCTGCAAATCCAATCGGTAGTGCAAATATTATGGGTTACATTAATAATTTTTTAATGAACGAAGGCCAACCACAAAGTTGCGTTAGAGTACAAATTCCGCATAATGTCTAAGCCTAAATTAAATAATGGTCATTATCTAGAAATAGTAGATCGAATACATGTTATTTCATGCAATATAAACGATCATCTATTACAACATCCGGCTTGTAAAATAGAAAAACAAATTTCTAAAGAAGTTGATAAAGCTTTAGATCATTTACATAATGCATATCAAATAGCTGGAACTTTAATGTTTGAAAAAATTGAAAAAGATGAACAATAATTACATGTCAAACGAGGAGTTTGACGCATTTTTAGAAAGTATTGGCGGATTAGAAAATGGATTTTATCCAGATCGACCAAAAATTATGAGTCATGGCATTTGTAGTTGCGGAAATGGTTGGTATGGCATTATTAAACGTTTAATTGAAGATCTGATAGAACTTGGATGGGACAAGCAAATTTGTCAAATCAAAGAAAAATTTGGTGGTCTAAGATTTTATATCAACGCCGGAAATGAAGAAATTTGGCAACGTATTCAATTAGCAGAGTCAGCTTCTTATATTACTTGTGAAACTTGTGGTGAATTAGGAGAAGCTAGAGGTGGTGGATGGATTCAAACATTATGTGATGAACATGCTGGTGATAGACCAGTTTTTAAAGGACCTGAATTTTAAATTATGCCAGAATTAGCAGAACTTAAATTAACCGCAGACTATATCAACGAAGAAGCTAAAAATAGAATTTTTTATAGCATTCGTAAAAATCCAGCGCACAAAGGCCAAGAGGTAGAAATTCCATTTAGAGGTTTTACAATTAGCGCAGAAAGTCAAGGTAAAGAATTACTATTAACTTTAACGCAATATAATTCATCTAATAGTATTAAATTGCGTATGACGATGGGTATGTCAGGTCATTTTAAATGGGTTGAAGCTGGAGTTTTGTCTAAACATTCACATCTTAAATTTCAATCTGAATATGGTTCACTTGATTTTGTAGATGTTAGAAGATTCGGTAAATGGAAAATAGCAGAC